>Ga0115011_10003119_pt1 | contig 11318 bp, 10 predicted proteins | sample TroAtlMetagenome_2_FD_88705 | JGI IMG/M metagenome (GOLD analysis project Ga0115011, IMG submission 88705) | Marine eukaryotic phytoplankton communities from Atlantic Ocean - Tropical Atlantic ANT8 Metagenome | ecosystem: Environmental > Aquatic > Marine > Oceanic | place: Tropical Atlantic... | reverse complement strand
TTCCCAAAACCATCCTCTACAACCTGAATCCCAGAGATAACGCGCTTTTCGCCTCTGCTTGTGGCTCGTTCCAGGAAGGACCAACCCCTTCGCGCATCCAATGGGGTTCCGCATGGTGGTATAATGACACCCTCCGGGGAATGACGGACCACCTGCAAACCCTTGCCTCAATCGGACTTCTCTCCCGCTTCATCGGGATGCTGACTGATTCCCGTTCATTTCTCTCCTATCCGCGTCACGAATACTTCCGCCGGCTTCTCTGTAATATGATCGCTGAAGACGTCGAAAACGGAGAGATCCCCGACGATCAGGACTTCCTTGATTCCCTCATTCGTAACATCTGTTATGAAAACGCCAGATCCTACCTCGCTCTTCCTCATCATGCATAGAATTAGACTTCAAATCCTACTCTTCCTGATCGCCTCGGGGGGATTGTCTCCTCTCCTGGCCGTCGACCGCCCCAACATTCTCTGGCTCTCTGCCGAGGATCATGGTCCTCATCTCGGCTGTTACGGGGATACCTACGCGGACACTCCCAATCTCGATACATTTGCGAAGTCCTCTCTTCTCTACAAAAACGCGATTTCCACTGCGCCTGTATGCGCACCTGCTCGCACAACCATCATCTGTGGCATGTACGCCCCCTCGCTTGGCGCACACCACATGCGTTCGGAGGCCGCAAAACCGGAGTGGCTAAAATTCTATCCGCAATACCTGCGGGAGGCCGGCTACTACTGCACGAACAACTCGAAGACAGACTACAATATTAAGCACAACATCAGGGATATTTGGGATGAGTCCTCGGGTAAGGCTCACTACAAGAAGCGAAAAAAGGGCCAGCCCTTCTTCGCAATTTTCAACCAGACCTGCACCCACGAAAGTCGGATCAGGGCTCGCAAAAGCGCGACGAAGCATGATCCATCCAAAGCACCTATTCCTCCCTATCACCCAGATGTTCCCGCGGTCAGGGATAACTGGGCTCAGTATTACGACCGATTGAGCCAGATGGATGAATGGTTCGGAGCTCACCTCCGCGCTCTCAAGGAAGAAGGGCTGGCCGAAGATACCATCGTCATTTTTTGGGCGGACCATGGATCCGGCATGCCGCGTGGCAAACGCTACGCCGGATGGAGTGGCCTTCACGTTCCCATGATCATGCACATCCCGGAGAAGTGGAAGCACCTCCGCCCACCAGAATACAAATCTGGTAGCATTTCGAAGAGGCTGGTTGGCTTCGTCGACCTCGGAGCAACCATGCTTTCCCTCGTGGGAATAAAACCTCCTGCCTTCCAACAGGGAAAACCCTTTGCAGGAAAACATGTCACCGAGAAACCGGCGCACTCGTTTGGGTTCCGAGGTCGCATGGACGAACGCCCGGACTGCTCCCGGACGGTGACTGACGGGAGATTCGTCTACATCCGAAATTTCATGCCCCATCTTCCGCACGGACAGGTTCTTCACTACCAGATGGAAACTCAGAGCACCCGTATCTGGCGCCGCCTCCACAAGCAGGGAAAACTCAACAAAGTCCAGTCAGCGTTCTGGGAACGAAAGGCGCCCGAGGAGCTATACGATATTTCCCAGGACCCCCACGAGACCAGGAACCTAGCCCAGGATGCCAAATTCAGGGCTACTCTCATCTCAATGAGGAACGCCCTCTACCAGAACCTTGAGAAGACGTTTGATGTCGCCCTCCTCCCAGAGGGGTTGCTACATGACCTTGCCAAGGAGCATGGTCTGACACCCGGTGATCTAGCTCGGGACAAGTCACTCTATCCCATCCAGCGGATCCGTAAGGCTTCGGATATACTCCTCGACACAACGGTTGACGAGGAACGCATCGTCAACATGCTCCGCGCAAAGCTTCCAGCGCAGCGCTACTGGGCCGCCCATGCCTGTCTCTACCTGGGCGAAGAGGTCATCCATAAACACTTGGAAGCCCTCAACTCTCTTCTGAAAGACCCCTCCCGGAGTGTGCAAATTGCCGCCGCGGAAGCCCTTGCCACCTACCCGGCAGGAGCAAAGGGTGGCGAGGAAGCGCTTGAGGTCCTCCTCGCCAATGCAGACCCCACTAAATCGAGCGCGTATCACGCAGTCGCAGCTCTTAACGCTCTCGACCACCAACCCCAGGAGGTCCTCGAGCCATATAAGCAGCGCATCACCAAACTGCCCACAAACGATCCTGATGCTCCCGGACGGCCCAATGGATACGCGGCACGGATGCATAAACACATCACCGAACCAATCCCGGACACCTTCTCGTGGGAAAAAAAATAACCGCTGATTCCGCCCGTCTGGCGAGAAAAGTGGGAACAGCTTCCCTTGCACCAATCTTAATATCCGCCTACACTCCTCCCATCCTCTCTTGAGCAAAGCTCCGCCACAGAAACGAAAGCGCGTCAATGTCCGCCGCCCCGACGTCATGGAAGATGTCCAAGCGGAGGTAGAGAAACACTATCGGTCGCCGATTGTAGAGAAACTCCGTAAAGGCGGAGGCTCGCTTACCATCGGATCAACGACCCTACGCCTCGCCCAGCAATTTGGGTTCTGCTATGGAGTAGAGCGAGCTATCGACTTAGCCTATGCTTCCCGGCGGGTTTTCCCAGAGAACCGTATTTTCCTGATCGGAGAGATCATCCACAACCCCGAGGTGAATCGCCAATTGGAGGAAATGGGTATCGTCTCTCTTCCGTGGAAAGAAATGGACGAGCAGTATGATGCGCTCACTGAAGATGATGTCGTCTTGGTCCCCGCCTTCGGTGCCCCTACCTCGTTCATGGATAAGATCGGAGAGGCCGGCTGCTACGTGATAGACACTACCTGTGGTGACGTCATGAAAGTATGGAGGCGCGTCCGAAACTACGCCAAAACCGGTGCTACCTCCATCATCCACGGCAAAGAGGGGCACGAGGAAACCCGCGCCACCGCATCCCGGGCCGAGGGTGATGACGGCAAGGGTCACTATCTGGTTATCCTGACCCTCGACGAAGCGGATTACGTTTGTGACTACATCCGGAATGGGGGCGAGAAGAGCGCCTTCCTGACCAAGTTTGCAGGGTCGACCTCAAAAAACTTCGATCCTGATCTTCACCTCCTTGAGATCGGTGTCGCAAACCAGACAACCATGCTGAAGAGCGAAACAGAGGAGATTCAGCGCCGGATCAGCGATGCAATCACAAAGCGGGATGGATCCGCCGAGCGTTTCCAAGTATTTGATACAATCTGTGGCGCAACCCAGGAACGGCAAGATGCACTTTTTGACATGCTCAAGACCCCCCTGGACATCCTTCTTGTCGTAGGAGGATACAACAGCTCCAACACCACTCACCTCGTGGAGATAGGGCAAGAAGAACTCCCCACCTTCTTTATCCAGGACGCAAGTTGTCTGGCCTCTTTTGAAAAGATCGCCAATTACGATCTGGAAGCACGTCAAGAGATCGAGAGCGACTATCCCTCTAAGCTCTTGGACGAGGGCCAGGTAATCGTCGGCGTCACCGCCGGAGCTTCCTGCCCTGCAAACCTGATTGAAGCCACTATCCTGCGTGTGTTTGAGCTTCGGGGCATTAACCCTTCCGAGGTCGAGGCGGCTTGAACTGAGCTGACTACTCTTTCACTGCTGAGATCACAGCCTCGACTTGGGCGACCTCCTTCTCTCTTCCCGATATCTTGAGGGAATTACGGTAACCCAGTAGAGACTGAAGGTCATTGGGCCGACGCCTGATAGCTGATTGATAACTTTCGACCGCTTTCGCGTTCTCTTCGGAAGCAAGGTAGTATTGCGCGAGACGCAATTCCATCGGGGAAAGCACCACTGGAGGCATCAGGAGAGCAGGCCGCTGCTGCTTATCAACTGCGGTCTTAAACCAACTCCTTGCGATCTGCCGCTGTGCGTCAGAAGTCGCACGAGCGAGGGCCACCAGCCCTCGGGCTTCCGCGGTGTAGACTTTAACTCCCGCAAGCGCTCGCACATATTCAGAGATTGATGCACTTTTAAGCGCCTGGCTTCTCAGAGCCTCCATTCTCTGCTGTATAGAGCTCAGAGCTAGGGTCTTCTGCTGTGCCAATTCGGTTTTCCCTTCCTCCAACGCCTTTCTGCACTCGAGATATTGCATCAGGCTTTCAAGGTAGAAAACCGACAAAGTCCGGTCCTTAATTTCTCCCAGAAAAGGATCGTTTTTCCCCGGCAAACTGGTGATCGCCCTCGTGAAATCTCCCTCGTCTCCCCTCGCCAGGTAAAGCCGCGCTGGAAGAGTCTTGGCCTCCCACATCAAGAGACTCGCTCCCTTGGAGCCCAACCTGGAAGAATCGACTTCCAGCTTAGATAGTCGAACCGCAATCGACATCGCCTCTTCAAATTTTCCCCGACTTTGCATGGCGGTCGCAAGATATAGCTGAGACCGGATCCACCCATCACACTCATGGACACTCAGCTTATGCTTTTCCTTGTGGGCTGCGTAGAGGCCGCTTGCACGATCAAGAGCAGCCTCAGCCAACGCATGATTCCCACAACGCCATTCAAAATGACCAAGTAGATGCTGATAGGGAGGAAACCCCGGAACTAACCTAGCCATTTTCCTTACGACCGGAAGAATCTGCTCCCTGAGCTTGGTTGTGGCCTCGGGCGCTTCACCGTGTAGCATTACCCAGAAGCCTAGGACTGCCACATTGTCAGGATTAGCGGCCACCAACTCTTCCATTTGCTCAATAGCCAGAGCCTGTTTTGCTCTGGGACCAAACCGATCATAGCCGTCTCGCTGTAAATAGATCGCGAGGCACTTCGCCTGAAGATTACCGGGATAAGTTTCGGACAGGCTTCGAAAAGCCTCGCCCACCATTCCCCGCAGCCTGAATAACTCTGCGAGGGCAAGCGCATACTCCCGCTCAATCCTAGTCGCGATGGGCAACTGCTTCCCATCCAGCTCCCGCGTGGCGTCGATCAATTCGATCATTCGCATCACAGCCACCTGCCGCTGCTGGGTGAATTCATTATTTGGGGCAGCCAGCGCTAATCCGATTCCCCAGTAGGCCATCAGGCAATCCGGGTCCAACTTCAACGCCTCACAAAAGTGGCGGTAAGCCTCAAAGTCCCATGCCGCCTGAATATGAGCGAGCCCCTGCAATACATGTCGTGAGGCCAGGGCGCTTGGTGAGGAAATCGCCATCGGGATCGATATAATCTCCTCCACGAAGTCAGGCGGAGGCAGCTTTGCGACGACCGGATGAATCACCTTTTCCAAAGAAAACGGGAAGACAGTCCTCGCCTCCAGAGGAGGACCGACCAAAGGGATAGTTTCCGCAGGCAGGGCTTGAATGCTGAAACACGACAAATAGCCCGCGATGAATAGTGTCCTACCCCCGGAAATTCGCATGCCCCCAGTCTTCCCGGAGCCACCAAGTTCTCAAGGAAAAGCTGAAACATCGGGAACTATTCCCTATAAAGAACAATCCAAGCACTTGAACTTTACATTCTGAAACTCGAGACTCTCCTACATGAAACTTGGTCTCATCGGATGTGGAAAAATGGGAAAAGCGCTCACAGTAGGAGCGATCGATGCCGGAGCCGTCGCCGCAGGTGACGTCATGGCCCACGACATTGTGCCAGCCGCACAGGAAGCGTTCCTGGCCGAACGCGAAGTATCCGGAGCCAAATCGATTTCCGAAGTAGCTCTTTTTGCAGATGTTTTACTTCTCGCCGTCAAACCCCATGATGTGCAATCAGTAATGCACCAAATCCGGGATTCTGGCACTACCTCTGAAACGCTCCTTGTAATATCTGTAGCTGCCGGCCTGACCATTGAGCGCCTTGAGACAGAGATTGCTGGAGGGGGACGCATCGTTCGCTGCATGCCCAACACTCCTTCTCTTGTGGGACAAGGTGCAGCTGCTTACTCTCGAGGCACTATCGCCACGGACGAGGATGCAGCAACCGCCCAGAATCTACTGGGATCGGTTGGTTTGGCTCTCGAGATAAAGGAATCCTTGATGGATGCCGTTACTGGGCTATCCGGGAGCGGCCCGGCCTACGTCTACCTTTTCATCGAAGCCCTTGCCGATGGCGGGGTGCAAAACGGTTTGCCACGTGAGCACGCCCGCCAACTGGCAGCCCAGACCGTTCTCGGGGCAGCTGCGATGGTTCAATCTACTGGCGAACACCCGGCAGTTCTCAAGGACATGGTAACTTCGCCTGGCGGCACGACAATCGCCGCTCTGGAAGCCCTTGAAGCTCACGCCTTTCGAGCTGCCTGCATCGAGGCAGTTAACACCGCGGCAGCTCGTGCCCGCGAAATGGGTGCCGAATAACAGCCCGGCTCTTATCCCTGAAATTCCGCGCCACGCTGCTGCCAATCCACGCACTTTATTTGCATTTCTTAGGGGTCCAGAATCACATTGGTTTTTTGGGCAACACCTCTAAGCTCCGTTCATGACCGGTTTCTGCCGCTCTTTTTACCACGCAGGCTGGGGGTTATTGCTCCTTGCGAGCTGCTCCACGGAACCCGACCTCGACCTTCCGATAGCCGGCTCTCTCAACAACTCGGAAAACACCGCCAAAAAGACTTACCAGCGCGCAGAGAGCCTGAGCGCTAATGGCCGAACAAAGAAAGCACTCGGTCTCTATGCGGCGACTGCAGATCGGTTTCCCAACGCCAGCGTTGCGCCTTCCGCAAGGTTCAGGCAGGCCCAACTGCTTGAGCAGGACGGAAAGATTGATGAGGCCTTCGAGGCCTACCAAAGCCTAATCACTCGTTACCAAGGATCATCCCTCTACACCAAGGCCCGGGACAATCAATCCAATGTTGCTCATTCGGCCGCAGAAGGACAACTCACCGGAAAACTCCTCTGGTTCAAGCCGAGCCTGGATATTAAAAAAATTGTCTCAATGCTCGAGACTGTAAGAGATAACGCTCCTCGCTCACCTTCAGCGGCAAAGGCGCAGTTTGCAATAGGGTCCGTATACGAGAAGAAGAAGTCGAAGTTGAACGAAGCTGTAGCTGCCTACCAGAGAGTCGTGGATGATTATCCCAGATCATCGCAGGCACCAACAGCCCAGCTCAAAATTGGAGAGCTACTACTGACTGGGGCGACTAAAGGTAACCGAGACGACTCGAACCTCGACCGCGCCCTTCACACCTTTGAGGACCTGCGCCAAGCTCACCCAAAATCCAAGCCTGCCGCTACAGCTGGAAATCGAATCTCAGAAATCCGAAACCGAGACGTTCAGCGCACCTTTGAAATCGGAGAGTTCTATTACAGAAAGGGTGAGACGAAGTCCGCGACGCTCTATTACAGGGAGGTCCTTAGACAATCAAAGGGGGGCGAGCTTCATGATCGTGCCAAAGCCCGCCTGCAAAGCCTCGACCGAAGCGAGTAGGAGGCCGCATGTTCAAGGTTCCAAGAATAGCCTCAACCAACGGCCTTCTGCCGATCCTCGGCGCAATTTCAATTCTCTCTCTCACCAGCTGCAGTGGCTACCGATGGGGAAGCGCGAAACCCGAGCACCTTGCCGGGATCAATTCGGTCTGTGTTGCGGTAGTTAAAAATAGCACCCAGATTCCCAGGGCTGCAGCCCTCGCCACAAATAGCATTGCTGATGCTCTTACAAGAGACGGCACCTATCGGATGACAACTCTTGATCGAGCAGATGCGCACCTGCAAGCCGAACTGAGAAAGATTGAGTATCTCCAAGTCCGGTCAACAAGAGAGGATGCTTTGCGATCGGAGGAACTGGAAATGAAAGCGCACTTGAACTGGGTGCTGGTGGATACAGATAACCCGACTAAAATTCTGGCCCGTGGAAACGCTACTGGAACTACAAGATTTTTCGTAGATCCGAATTTGCAGACCGCTAGACAAAGTGCTCTTGTTGACTCCATTAAGAGAGCAACCGACAGCATGATCGCACGATTCGCTGAAGGATTTTAAGATTCGCCCCGGTTTCGGAGACAATCACGCTTAGCACCTCTTGTGGTCACGCGACTACCAGGCAGCAACAGGCAGACAATAAGACCCTATCATTCCTTTCTGGCCTTCCGACCCGGTGATGGCTTCTGTATACACCTTCCATGTCCGATGAGCCCGCTGCTCCCAGCATCTCCTTTGTTCCAACGCCAATCGGCAACCTGGCAGACATCACCCTGCGCGGCATCGAAACCCTTCGGGCGGTTGACTTGATTGCCTGCGAAGACACTCGACACTCCCGCAAGCTACTGAGGCACTACGAGATCGATAAAGCTCTGACATCTCTCCATGATCATAACGAATCGCGGAAAATTCCTGAAATTATTGCCAAGGCACAGAATGGCGAGCGTATCGCAGTAATTTCAGACGCGGGGACGCCTTGTCTCTCTGACCCAGGATACCGACTGCTTCGCGCATGCATTGAAAGCAGCGTCCCCTACGAAGTCCTTCCCGGCCCGAGCGCGATAACCACGGCAATCGTCGCTTCCGGGCTCCCTCCCCTCCCCTTCACCTTCGGAGGGTTTCTTCCATATAAGAAGGGAAAGCGGCGGAGAGAACTCGAGAAAGCGCTTCAGCGTGGACACACATCTCTTTACTTCGAGTCTCCTCATCGACTTGTTTCAACCCTCGAAATATTAACGGAGTTGGAACCTCAAGTGCACATTAGTATTCTTAAAGAATTAACTAAAAAATTTGAAAACATGTATGGAGGGGAAACCATGAAATTGCTAGGGACCTTTACTGATCGTGAGCCACGAGGAGAATTCGTGCTGGCTATCGATCCAACCAGTCTCAGCCAATGAAGCCCTCCCCTAACACTCCCCGCGGGATTACAAACCCACGACGCACACGCCTTCCCCTTGTCCTTCTCACCAATCTTGGAGTCGCTCTCTGCCTCTTGGTGGCCGTTCCTATTATCTACAACGGGCAACAAAAGTTTCTTCAACACTCTACCGCAGACCAAAAATACGTAGAGGCCGCAATTGGAAGTGGCGAGGCTGATTTCATTCACAACGCATTGCGAACAACCGAGGTCGCTCGCGCAATGGCTCACGACGACCACATTGCTACCATGGCCGTGATGCAGCTAACAATCGCCTTTCTTTCTGCTCTCTTCTTTTTCAACGGCCTTTACCTGCTCCGTCTTCATCGTCGGTCCCGGCAACACCCTATGGGCACCGCGAAGTGGTAATCCTCCAAACTCTTCTCCGAGTCTGAAGGATCACCGCGAACACTTGAGGCATTACTGTCGACAAGGGCCGGCCAAAGGCATGGAATCCCCTGGCCTCCAACCTTTGTAGCCACGGAGGCCCAGAGTCTCAAATGCTTGCTTTTTCTACCTGCTGGAATAACTCCCGTCATTCGGACGGAGAGGCCATGATCACCGAGATTCTCGAGCTCGGTGTCAGCGACATTGAACTCAGCCACGGCATGACGATTGCCAAATTGCCGGGGATTCGAAACGCCTTTAACGGAGGCGCTTTTCGGTGCTGCGGGGTTCACAATTACTTCCCGTCACCCACCGAGGTAATGATCGACGCTCCGGATGCCTATGAATTCACTTCTCACCGTACCTTTGATCGCGACCGAGCATTGAAAATGACTCTTAAGTCTCTCGAGGTTGCCGCTGAGTTCAATGCCGAGTACCTCGTTCTTCATATGGGGTCTGTCCCCCGGATGCCCCATCGAAAATGGACTGGCAGACTTACCGAGATGACCCGAGAGGGATCGGAGCCCAATCCGAAATTTGAGAAGCTCAGGCAAAAGTGCATCAGAAAACGATCCCGCGTTGGAGCACTCTACTTCCAACGCGCTCTCGAATCTCTTGAGCTCATAGCTGAAAAAGCTGCCGAGTTTAAAGTGAAGCTCGCGATCGAGTCTCGATCAAAGTATGAGGATGTTCCTACCGAAGATGAAATGATTCTGCTCCAGGAGCACTTCTCAGAAAATAAGTGGGTCGGTTATTGGCACGATTTTGGCCATGTCCAGCTGAAGCATAACATTGGACTGCTGGAGCACGAGGCTTGGCTGAAAACCATGCAGCCCTACTTGATAGGAGCCCATGTGCACGATGTGACATGGCCCGATCGTGATCACCGGGTCCCATTTACTGGCACGCTCAATTATGACTGCTTACTGAAGATGATGGAACCCCGGACGCCACACGTCTGGGAGCTTTCACCGAGGCGCCAAACCGATGAAATTCTCTTAGCTCTACAGTGCTGGAGAGAGAAGTTTCCAGCTACAATATAACCAGCTGAGAGCCCACATAACAGGCACGCAAGCCATCACAGGCTCCTGAGAAAGAAAACACGGCGGGACCATGATCGATTTCTCGGCCTTAAAAATCACTCTCGGCCAGCTGGCACACGAAGGTATTTTCGTCGGAACATCATCATGGAAGTATCCCGGATGGATCGGCCAGCTCTACCAACCCGATCGCTATCAATACCGGGGAAAGCTTTCCAAGTCCCGCTTTCAAGACTCTTGCCTTGAGGAGTATGCTGAAACCTTCTCTACCGTATGCGTAGACGCATCTTACTACCGGTTTCCCTCAGAGAAATATCTCGCAAACCTCACTGAAAAGGTTCCCTCCGACTTTCGATTCTCCCACAAAGTCACCGACACTATTACCATCAAGAACTTCCCCACCCTGAAAAGGCATGGGGAGTTCTCCGGGTGCGCCAATCCATGCTATCTCAATCCGGATATCTTTCTGAAATCGTTTCTGTATCCACTTACCCCCCATCGAGAACGCACCGGCCTGATAATCTTTGAGTTCTCTCGTTTTTACCCAAGAGATTATCGCTACGGAAGAGAGTTTGTTTCTGAATTGGACTTATTTCTCTCCAAGCTTCCTACCAACGAATGGGACTTTGGGGTCGAAATACGTAATCCCTCCCTTCTGCAGAAAGCCTATTTCGACACTCTCGAGCGCCACTCAGTCGCGCACGTTTACAACCAATGGCAGCGTATGCCCGACCTCTCCGAGCAGTTAAAGCTGAGGTCACCGAACCCGGATAACTCACCCACGGGTTGCCGATTACTTCTGAAGCGTGGGCGGGATTATGATGGAGCAGTTGAATCTTTTGCCCCCTACGGCGGCATTAAGGAGATTCAGAAAGGCGTCCGCCATGCGGCCGCAAAACTCATCTCCGATCTAAAAAGGCAGCCATCAGGACGGAGAACATATCTCTATGCCAACAATCGACTTGAGGGAAATGCCCTCGCGACCATAGAGGCGATTCTAGCACTTGTCGAAAATCAGGATCCGGCCGGCTAACCCGGTGGCTACCCCGCCTCGATAGATAGGAATTTGGCTGAGAATCGAGTTGGATCTGGGCCACAACCCCCAATACTCA
>Ga0115011_10003112_pt1 | contig 11339 bp, 9 predicted proteins | sample TroAtlMetagenome_2_FD_88705 | JGI IMG/M metagenome (GOLD analysis project Ga0115011, IMG submission 88705) | Marine eukaryotic phytoplankton communities from Atlantic Ocean - Tropical Atlantic ANT8 Metagenome | ecosystem: Environmental > Aquatic > Marine > Oceanic | place: Tropical Atlantic... | reverse complement strand
TAACTTTCCCGAGATCGTTCCCCTGGGCGGCTGGGATGCCAATAACGTCTCCCTCGGCTATATCGATGTGGGTGGGGGCCGGTTGTGGCTGGTAGAGAGCGACTGGCAGGACAACCAAGGCTCATTCAATGACACCAGCCGGAACATGATGGCCTATATGATTGCCAACGGTACCTTCATCCGAAACTAGCCTCGATCGGTAAAAGGCGTGCCCGACGGTGTCGGTGGAGACTCGTTGCCTGCTCTCCTGCGAGCGCTGACCAGACAGCCTCGTAGGGCCATCGTCCCTCCTTGGCAACAGTCCGCTGAAGGCCACGTCACCGCCCCGCAATTCGTCTACGGACGATTCTTACGAGTAAAAGCGCACAGCAAAACGTCGTTGAGTCGCGAGCAAGTCAGCGGGGTCTGGTGCCGCAGGACCGTCCGTGTGTGGCGATCTGAATCGCGTGTGTGACTTGGTCACCACGCCACGTTTTCTGCGCGTGCACCCAAAGCGAGGGAGTGCGCTCGCGCATTACCGAAAGCGTATTCGAATGAGAGGGAGGATAATTGATCGACCGCCGCTTGGGCGGTCAGCACGCACCTACCGCTAGGCGAAAGCGCGTTCCTTGTGCTCCTGCTTTTCTTTGCAGACGATGCACATCGTAGTGACGGGACGGGCGCGCAGACGGCGGAAACCAATCCAGGCTTCGCAATCGCCACACCACCAGTAGTCCTCGTCGTCGAGACGCTCTAAGGCCTCGTCGATCTTAGTGAGCAGATGACGCTCTCGACCCCGCAACCTGAAAGACAGGTTCTGGTTGTAGTCGGCCATGGCGAGGTCCATCTCGTCCGCCAGGTCTTCCTGGTCGACGGTCATCTCTTCGGTCAGAGTCCTCTGGGCGTTCTTGAGCAAGCGCGACCGTTCCGTAAAGAGAATCTGTCGAAACTCCTCGATCCGTTCCTTGAGGAGCTCTTCCGGTACTCCTGCAAAGTCGCTGTCCTCTCGATTGTCTCCTGGTCCCGCGGGCTTTCGCGCCATGCCGCGCCTCCTGTCTCGATTGGTGAAGTCGACGACTCCAACCACCAGTCCATGTGTTTCGCTATTTTACCCTGAAAAAACCCCGCGTAAACCCATACCTTCACCTTCAAGCCGTTTCAGGCACTCCGAGAGCACAGTAAAGTTGGGCAAGCCCTTTGGAAGACACGAAAAATTGGGTTTGAGAGCCCTCGACTGGCTGGCCAGCAATCTAAGTGTTCGCTGGGTATCTGAGCGCATTTTGGTGCGGTGAGGCTGGAATCGACCCTCGGGGGTATGCGAATAAGGGCGCCGAAAAGGAGCTCATCATGCGTTGTGCTGTCCCCATCACCGCCATTCTCCTCGCCCTCGGCTGTACAGATCCCGAGACCACCCCCATTGACCCCGTTCCCCCGGACCTGGGGAGCGGCGTTCCCATGGATCAGGGACTCATGCCCGCCATGGACGATGGCGGTGCATCCGATCTCGATATGGCGCAGTCGGCAGACAGTGGCCAGCCCGATGGGAGCACTGGCGAGATTCGAGTTGGATACCGGGAGAGCACGCTCACCTATACGCCTCGAGGCGCCCAAGAGGAGCGGACGCTCTCTGTCTCACTTTGGTATCCCACGCAGGATGAACGGGGTGAATTCACGGCTTATCAGTCCATTTTCGTTCGCGATGACGTGATGGGGGATGCACAGCCCGCCCTCGCCGAGAACGCCCCCCTCCTGATTTTCTCCCACGGTCGCTGCGGGTTCTCTCAGTATTCGTTCTTTTTGACCGAGCATTTTGCCCGCGCAGGCTGGTTGGTCGCTGCCGCCGATCATACTGGTGATGTGCTGGGGATTGACTGCACCGAGCGAGGGACGGCCGCCATCTACGAACATCGACCCCAAGACATCAGTGCTGTCATCGACTTCTTTGGCACCCTGCCCGAAGAGGACCCCCTTTCGGGGGCTGCATCGGACAAGATTGGCGTAGTCGGCCATAGTTTCGGTGGCTATACGGGCCTGGTGGTCGCCGGCGCTCAATTCGCCGTCGACCAGCTCCAAGAGACGTGTAATCCCGAAGGTGATTCGGCCATTTGCGACGACATCAACGCCGCAGCCCCCCGTTTGAGAGAGGGGTTTTATGATTCTCGCATCAAAGCTCTCGTCGCCATTGCCCCAGGAGATTACCGAGTCCTCCGCGAAGGCATTGCTGCCATCGAAATCCCCACCCTCTTGATGACTGCCTCATCGGATCTCAATAATCCCGATGAAGTCGATGGCGATCCCATTTGGAGCCAACTCGACGGCCAGGCAGACCGACGGGTACGATTTGACCAAGCTGGCCATTTCAGCTTCACCTCGATCTGCCTCATCACCGGTCCCCGGGGCGTTAACAACGGGTGCAGTGAAGAGACCATTCCGCCCGAAGACCTTCACCCGGTGATCAACGCCTACGTCGAGGCATTCTTGAATGCTCATGTGCTCGGCGATGAAGGCGGTCGTCCACTCATCGATGGCGAAACAACCCTCCGCGACGAGGTCACCGTCGTCCTGCCGGAGAGCGGCAGATGAGTACGTTCCCGGCACCGATGGACGTCATCCCCCACCGACCACCGTTTCTCTTTGTCGATCGGTGTCTGACCTGCAGTGATGACCGCATCGTCGCCGAGTACCATTTCACGGGTGAAGAAGCCTTTTTCGCTGGGCACTTCCCGGGAACCCCCGTGGTTCCAGGAGTCATACTCATCGAAGGGTTGGCCCAATCGTTGGCATATCTCGCTCTCCGAGAGTGTGACGAAGACATGGTGGTCCTGACTGGCGTCGAGGCCGATAAGATCCGTCGCCCTGTGCGGCCGGGCGAAACGGTCCAGTACAGCGTTCAAGTCATTCGTAAACGATTGAAGATCGTCGTCGCCGAGGGGCTCGTAGAGGTCGACGGCCAGCGCGTTCTCCGCGCCAAACTCAAGGGGTTTGTGGGTCCACCGAGCGCCCCGCAACCTGCCGAATAACAGAGGCCAGTTCATCGACGGAAAATGGCTTGGGTAGATAGGCATCACAGCCGCTGGCCAAGATACGGGCTCGATGAGACGCCATGGCAAAGGCACTGACGACCACGATGGGAGCCGTTACCCGGGCGCGTATCGCCTGGACCAAATCTGCCCCATCCAATCCGGGCATACGCCAATCCATCACCACCAGTTCGGGGATCTCACGATCGATCGCAGCCAAGGCTGCCTCCCCCGCCTCCGCAGCCTGGACATCGAACCCTTCGAGTTCGAGCGCTTCTGCGATGACCCGCCGATTGACGAAATCATCTTCGACAAGAAGGACTTTCAAGCTCACGGCTGCCTCACATCGGCCAAGTCATTGAAATAACTGGCCGCACGCGCCGACCACCGCGCCAGGCGCGCTTCATCTGGTGCCTGAGGATAACGACGGTAATGGTTCATCACCAGCGGGATCTTGGCCAGAGATCGCAGCCGAGTCGCGAGTCTCGGTCGCTTCAATAGTCCCCTACCGAGGCCCAGCACAGACGTGGCCGACGGCGAAGGGAGACGTTGCTCCAGTCCTGCACGAAAGCCGTTTGAATCGATGACGCCCATCTCCAGCATCGTCTCCACATCCATCACTGGGAGCGCTTGGACAGCCCTCCGCAGAAGATCATAGGCCGCGAGCAGCCCACCCCAGTCACGATGAAACAAAGCCTGATAATGCCAAAGCGAGCGCAGATCTCCAGGATCATCGCTCGATTCGACGACATCGGAGAGAATTTTCGCGCCGACCAGTCCCATCGCGATGCCGCTTCCGTGCATCGAGAACACTTGACACGCCGCGTCGCCCAATAGGGCCAGCCCAGGGGCTGCGAGCCGATCGTAAGGCCGGCGCAACGGGATCGCACCGTGTCCGCCAAAGATCCGATTCCCGATCCACGGAGACGTGGCCAAAAGTCGGTCCATGATCGCAGGCCCGTCTGCGTATTCGGGCATTGCGATGGCGCCGGTCAAAAGATCGACGGTTTTCTCTTCGAGGTCGCAGGCCAAGTTTCCTACCGACCACCCTCCAGATACACCGACACGCGAAAGGGTTTCACCCGATCGACCATTTACCGCATCCAAATGACGCTTCGCGCCATCCAAACACTTGATCTCAAATACATATTGCGCGGCACTACAAATATGCCTCCGCGGCACTTTAGGACAGTCGATGGACAAAACCGGGTGTCGCCGTCGAAGGGTGGCTCCCATCCCAGACGCATCCACGAATAGGGCGGCCTCGATCTTGAGGGGTCCCTGCTCAGTGGTGAGTTCTACTCCGGTGAGCCGGTCTCCAAGACAGGTGACACCACGCACCTTGGCCGGCGCCAAAAACTCCACGCCTGCAGCCAACGCAAGTCCATGTAGGCGAGCTGTGAGAAGTCGCATGTCGACGTTCCACACGGGGGCTGGGCTCACCGAGAATGCACGTATCCCGGACGGTCGAAAGACGGTAAAGGCGTCTTCATCGGTGCCGTAGCGTTCGGCTCCCGACGAAGGCGCAAGCCCCACGAAGTCGAAGACCCAGGGTGGCACCCCATTGACCCAGCGAGGACCGGCAGTGTCGACTGGTCGTGCATCTACGAGCGTAACGCTGCGCCCGCTCCGAGCAAGACGCCAAGCAGCAGCGGTCCCCGCCACGCCAGCACCGATGACGACGACATCACGTTTGTAGTCGGCTACGTCCAACTGAGCTCGAAGCCTGCACTGCCGATGGACTGGGCCTCCATCACCAAGTCACCTTGCGTCAACGGACGCGCGTCCAACCATCCTTCGGGAAAAGTCAGGTGAATCGCTTTGCCGTCGACCTGCACATCGATCGGCGGACGGGGCTTGGTGCTACGGGTTCGATTGAGTCGCGATGCCAGCCGCAGAATGATGCACAGCCGGACCGCTTCGTGGACCCCAGAGCCAACGAGTTCAGCCAGACGATCCGGGTGGAGTCGACGTCGTTGACCGAGGACCATGGCCGCCACCAGTTTCTGTTCGCTGTGCGAGAAGCCCGGCATGTCGGAGTTGGAGATCAAATAGGCCCCGTGTCGATGGTAGCCGGTATAGCTGACCGCCTTCCCAATCTCGTGGAGTTGACTGGCCCAACGGAGAAAGGGCGCAGCGCGTTCGGAGTCCAATGAAAAAGGATCGGCAAAGCGCTCACAAAGGGTCAAGGCCAGGTTTTCGACGCGTTTGGCGTGGCGCGGATCTGCGGCATATCTGTCCCGCATCCGTCGCACCGTTTGATCACGGACATCGTCTACTTGGCGTCCCAATAAGTCATAGATGACGCCCTCACGTAAGGCTGACGAAGACGCCACCATCTTCTCGATCTTGAGACTCCGAAACACGGCCGACAAAATGCACACCCCACCTGGAAAAACCGCTGCTCTTTCGGGCTTGAGCCCTTTGAGTCGAAGCTTGGTGGTGCGCTTGGCCTCTGCGAGTTGCGACACCAACCACTCAAGACCATCGGCCGTAATGCAGTGCTCGCTCTTCCCGTTCTGAGTCAGTACGGCCTGGATCGCGTTAATGGTGCCCGAGGAGCCATAGCTATGGTGCCAGCCCAAGTTTCGGTATGCGCGATGAACCGCCCCCAGCTCCAAACGCGCAGCCACAACCGCCTCGTTCATCCGCTCGGTGGTGATCTCTTGGTCAGAGAAAAAGCGTTTGGTGAATTCGACACAGCCCATATAGAGACTGTCGGCTCGAAGCAGGGTTGGGCCCTCTCCAATAATGCACTCAGTACTCCCGCCGCCGATGTCGACGACTAGGCGACGCTCACCCCCATCCTCGAGGTCGTGGGCCACACCAAGATAGACCAAGCGGGCTTCTTCGGTGCCCGAGATGACCTCGATGGGGTGACCCAAGGCCAGATCCGCCTTGCGATTGAAGGCCTCGCGATTAATCGCCTTGCGCAAGGTGTTGGTCCCCACGACCCGGACCCGATGCTGAGGCACGTCCTTTAGACGTTGCCCGAATTGCTCGAGGGTCGACATGGCCAGGCCCCACTGGTTCGGATCCAGCATATGGTCCGGCCCGAGGGCGCCCGCAAGCCGAACTCGCTCTCGAAGCTTGTCGATAATATGGAGGCTCCCATCCACCTCGCGCACGACGAGAAGGTGGAAACTATTCGAGCCGAGGTCGACCGCCGCGTAAGTCCGATTCATTGATCTGTCTGATGAGTATGGTGCGTTCACCTTTAGCATGGCGGCCCTGAGGGAACACAGGGTAAACCCGCGAGGGGCTGCGGAGACCTCTCGACCTGGGGGATGTCGCGGACGGGTTGCAATCACCGGCGGGAATCGGTTTCCTGGGGCGACTGAGTGAGGGCGATTTGACCTACGGATTCGGACGACCGCAGCGCGTAGGCCGCTATGAGGTCCGGGGTGATCTGGGCGGCGGCGGCATGGGTGACGTGTACCGCGTCTGGGATCCCGTGGGTCGCCGTGAGTTGGCCCTCAAAGTCCTCAAATTCGATTACCCTCGCGCCCTCCACTACTTCAAACGCGAATTCCGCGCAGTGGCCTCTCTAGCCCACCCAAACCTCGTTTCCCTCTACGATCTGCACTACGAGAAGGGTCGCTACTTCTACACGATGGAGTTGATCGACGGCACCGATCTCTACATCTACGTAAATGGCCACAATCGAGTCGTCACCGATCCCGATCGGCTCTGTGAGCCGGGTCGTCTAGAGCGACTTCGCAGCAGCATGATCCAACTCTTGCGCAGCTTGGCTTTCCTACACGAAAGCGGACGCATTCACCGAGACATCAAGCCCTCGAATATCCTGGTCAGCAATGTTGGAGAAGTGAAGCTGGTCGATTTCGGGATCGTCAAAGAGCTCTTGCCCGGCGGGCAAGGACAGAGCCTCTCTCAAGTGTTTGGGACATCGACCTACTTTAGCCCCGAACAATCCTTGGGATCCCACGTGACGTCGGCCACGGACGTCTACGCCGCGGGCGTCGTGCTCTACGAACTCTTGGGTGGAACCCCGCCCTTCGAAGGCGACAGTGCCGAGGTCGCCATCATGCACCGCACGACCCCGCCACCCTCCCTGGTTCAAAAGGTGCCTGGCGCCCCGCCTGATCTCTTGCGGGTCTGCATGGAACTGCTGACCAAAGAGCCCACCCAACGGCCGTCCGCCCGCGAAGCACTGGAAATGCTGGATGCGGCACCCGTGGCACTCACACCACGCAATGAATTCGTGGGCCGCCGCGCCGCTCGAAAGAAACTGCACGAAGCCATGATGAAGGTCCGCGAGGGTGACGGCCAATTGGTCATCGTGGAAGGCGCAGCCGGGATGGGGAAAGCGGCCCTGCTGGAAGAATTCAGTCGAGAAGCGCTGGCCGTCTTCACTTTTGCCCATTTTGGAGGCGTCTGTGTCCGCCGTGACCATGTTCCTCTACGCGGCTTAGACACTCTGATCGAGCGCTTGGCAGAGGCCTATCGGCGCGAGACGGCGCGAATCCTCCGCCGAATGCCCATGCACGTCCGCGCGCCGCTCATCGAAGCCTTCACTTTCTTGGGTGAGCTACTGCCGGCCGAAGAACATGGTGAAAGCGACCTGATCACGCCGATCTATGCCGGCCTTCGGAAGCTTTTCACGGCGGTATCTCGCAAACGCCTCCTCATGCTGAGTCTCGAAAACGTGCACCTTGCAGACCCGTCGGTCTGTGACGCGTTCGAGGCATTGCTGACCGGCGGACAATTGCCACCGGCACTTTTCATTCTGACTGTGGAGCCCGAGAGCGTGGCCGAAGGCAGTCGAGTGGCCTCATTCTTGGAGTTTGCCACCTCATTGCGAACCACTCGGCGCATCAATCTGCCGCCATTCACCCTGCCGGAGATCCGGCGCGCCCTCGAGGTCCAACTCGATCCTGCCCCCCTTTGGTTGGCGGAATACATCAACGCCGAAAGCGGTGGAGTTCCGGTCTTCGTGGCAGAGATGATCAACGCCCTGGCGGCCTTACCTGCGGGCTCTCCACCCACCCTGCAGCAGTGTATTTCCAATCGTCTCGACGGCTTGCCCGAGTTGGCCCAGGTGGTTTTGGCTGCCCTCTGCGTCTCGCCCAAACCCGTGCCGGCGCGCACCTTGGAGCACGCCTGCCAAATCGATGTCGATGAACTCTATCGCGTTATGTCCACCCTTACCGGTGCTGCGCTGGCCGAGTTGGTGACCTCGAATCTCGGACATCCGGTGGTCACCGCCACCCATCCGTTTATCAGCGAAGTTGTGCGCCGACAGCTCTCCGACGATGTCATTCTCGACTGGCACGCCCGACTCGCCCGAGCTCACGAGATCGTTGATGGGGAAGCACACGACGTCGACTTTCACTGGACAGCTGCGGGCCATCCGGAACGGGCGGCGATGTTCGCCGCCCAAGCCGCTGACCAGGCGCGTGCAGATGGCGCCCACGAGCGCGCCGTGGACATGCTCGAAATCGCGCTGAGGGACGAACATGACGACGTGAGCCGGGTGGAGATGTTGCCAGAGTTGGCTGATAGCCAAGCACGGGCCGGTCGCTACCTCGAAGCCACGCAAACTCTGAAAGAATTGGCCGGCCTGGCCCCACAAGATGGCGATATGTGGCGGGCCCGACGCTGCCAATTACATCTGATGGCGGGTGATCTGCAGGGCTATTTGGAACATGTGGATGCCATCGAAGCCTCGGCTCGGGCGCCCATCGCGGACCTGTTGGTCTCCCTCGACCCCATCCGCGCCGAGGCTCTTTTGGGGGAAACCGCCGGTACTTTCGCGGACCTGGTCCGGGCGCGAATTTGGTGTACCCGCAATAGCGAAGAAGCCTTTGAGCGCGCGGAGACCTTAATCGCCACCCACTCCGAACAGGGCGACCGACCCGAACCGGAGCGAAAGGCCGCGTACGGCGTGGCCTACTCTGAGCTGCTGATGGTCCGTGGTGCCTTGAACGCGGCGTACGACGTCGTCGATGAAGTCTTTGCCCTCACCCGACACCGGCTCGCCACTCACGACCCCGCTCGGGCACGACTCAGCCTGGTCCGGATTCGATGCTTGATGGCCCTCGGACACATTGGGTCTGCCCGGGGTCAGTCGCGTACCCTGCTCACCGAAGCGCGGAGCCTCGGACAGCCTCGCTTATTGACCGAAGTCTGCCTGCTCCTGGGGCACATCCATCTCATCGCGGGTGAATCGAAAGCCGCTGACCTCCTCCTCGCCGAGGCCCTCCGGCTCTGGCCGAGTCGACCGGCCGCCGTCCCATCGGTGCGTTTGGCACTGCTACAGGCCTGGGTTGGCTTCTTCCGAGGTCGATGGAGTGAAACGTCGGCTCAACTCGACGAGATTGAACAGAGCGCGCCATTTCGACGGTTCGCCAACCACCGCCTGGTTGTCCGAGAGCACCGTATGCTGCGGGCCCGAATCGCCATGTTGGACACATTCTCTCGCTGGTCCGACGACGGTCGGGCCCCGGCCAGTACAGCCGTGGTCGACGCTCGAGATGCACTCCGAAAAACCTATCCCAAACCCACCGCATGGCTCGCATGTTTAGATGCCCTGGTCGCTCTCGGTGCGTCCCGAGAAGAGGACGCTATCGAAATTTTGACCCATTTTTTGGAAGCCGAGCGGGATCAACCGACAGAAGTGGCGGGCACCGCTGTCGCCTGTGAATTCTTGGCAACTCTGCAGGGCGCTCGCGGATTAGACAAGCGACAGGAAATGCGCCGAGCACGCCGTTTGCTTCGGGATCATGGAGTGGCTTCACCGCCAGAAATGGCGGCCCTCGCCGGCACTCAATAAGGAGCCCGCAAAGACGAACGCGCTCCCCGGCTTTCACATCTTGGAGAGCACCGGGAGGGTCTTGACGTCGAAAACCTCTTCGTGGACTTCGCCGTTTTGAAGACCAACGAGCATTTCGTCGATGACGTCTTCGCCGTAATTGACTGTGATCCAAAGGACATAGGTCTTATTCGGGTCCAGTTGCCCCGCCTCACAGTTCAAGCTCCGTTCGCGCTCGCCTTCCACCAAGATCCGGACCTGGTCGAGCTCTGCCTCTCGAAGGGGTTGAACCGTCTCCGCATATTCGAAGAGATCGGCATCCATCAATGCGAAACGCCACTCCACGACATCGACGCCAGCATCATCGATGATGCCCAGCAGATAAGCGTAGGTGAAGTCGAGGTGACCACTCCCATCTTCGCTCACAGTCAGAAGCGCCTGAGTGACCGCAGAGCGCATCTCGATTGCACCGTCAGTGGCCTCGTCTTTGACCACACATCCCGACACGATGAGACCGCACATGAGCACCAGTAATCGCATTTTCGTTCTCACTCCTCGCACGCCGCTCGTCGCCCGAGTCGGATTATTACTTAGATTCCTCGCATCCTCGGCGAGCAATGGATACAAACTACACTTTTTGGCAGTCCCCCAAAACTCGGAGTGAGAATGTCTACTCTGGCCGATATCTTGCTGACGGAAACCAGCCGCCCCGCACTGATCCGCGACTGTGTCGAATTGGTTGATGGAGAAGTGCGGTCCAAATCAGGCGTCTCTGGGTTCGCCATCAAGGCGGCCTATAAGGCCGTCAAGGCGGTCAAGCCGGGCATTATCAAGGACGTCGTATCCATTCTGGTGGATGATTTCGTCACTCAACTCGAGGCCACCTATCAGGACTATTCGGCAGGTGATGGGACCGATATTCGTGCTCATGTCAAAGGGAATGGGCCCAAGATTGCCGACGCACTCTTGGTCATTACCGATCGGCGGGCGGCAAAGAGCCGTCACCGAACCTTGGTCAAGGCCTACAAGAAGCTCAGACCAAAAGGGAAGAATCACGTGATCGAAGCCATGCCGGGCATCGGCGACATGCTTGCCAAACACGGCGTTTAGGAGCGTCCAATGAGCAAAGACAAAATAGTCGACGGACATCTCAGCAGCTTCGCAAACGAAGCGGCCGGTGAAGCAGCTTGGGCGGATTCTACAGAAGACGGTCTTGCCTACTTCGCTCGCTTCGGAGTCAACGAAGGCATGCTTCGGGGCGCCTTCGACAAGGCACTCTCCCGCGGCGCAGAATGGGCCGAACTCTTCTTCGAACATCGCGTATCCAATCACTTGGGGCTCGAGGACGGCGCCGTCAATCGAGCCTTTACCTCCGTCTCTCTAGGGGTGGGGGTCCGCGTGGTCAAAGGGGACCAAACTGGCTACGCGTACACCGAAGAGTTAACCAATAAAGCGGTTTTCGAGGCTGCCGCAACCGCCGCCGTCGTAGCCGACGGCCCGGCGCGGGAAACCCCCGAGGCCTTTGCGGTCAAGACTCTCCCCACTCGATATCGTACTCAAGTGCCCTG
>Ga0115011_10003110_pt1 | contig 11341 bp, 19 predicted proteins | sample TroAtlMetagenome_2_FD_88705 | JGI IMG/M metagenome (GOLD analysis project Ga0115011, IMG submission 88705) | Marine eukaryotic phytoplankton communities from Atlantic Ocean - Tropical Atlantic ANT8 Metagenome | ecosystem: Environmental > Aquatic > Marine > Oceanic | place: Tropical Atlantic... | reverse complement strand
TGATGGGCGGCATCAGTACCCCGTGAAATCAATTCAGCAGCCGAAACTACTGGTGGGAGTATTTAACCCCTCAAACAAGAGGGGGTTAAATACACCCAACTTCTTACTTGCCGAGCAACTCGACACCCTTTTCAAGGGTCAAATCATAAGCAATCGCACGGCCCCAACCATCGACCTCAGGTCGATTAAAATCCTTCAAAGCCACCACATACGGAGCTTCAGGAAAAGGGAAACGACCTTCAGGTCGCTTCACAAGGATTCTAAAGAATCCAGGGTCACGAAGATCTTCAACCTTATCGATAATGGCGTAGCCATTAGCGGTGGTGATTTCGGTCATGGAATTTCCTCCAATATTCAATTTTGATAGTGAGAGTATTTACTCCCTCATAAATGAGGGGAGTAAATACACTCAATCCAACAGTTAGCTGGTCTAACTCACCAAGCCCTAAGGCTTGGTAAGAAAGATCAACCAAGGTTGATCAAGCAGGAATCTGAGAAGAACTCAGCACCTGCTGTCTGCCTTCATTGCCAGACATGAACCAACTCTCAACACCCTTCGCATCGATAAAATCGATACGAACAATGCTAGGTGGAATCTGGCTAATCTCGGTAATGGTTACCCAACCATTACCAGCCAACAAGATTTTCATACCAACTGCCAAGTTCTTGGCAGAAACAGCACAACTATCAATGGTCAACGTCATCGGATTTCCTCCATCCAATTTGGTGTTTGGGGTTTTCTCTCCCCTCAAAACAGAGGGGGAGAGAAAACTCTTTCTCAGTGAACCAAGCAATTCAATAAAGAACCGTCAGATTGACTGATCTAACCCTCCAAGCCTTAAAGCTTGGAAGGAAAGACCAACCAACGCTGTAAGCGTCAGACCAACTCTCCAATCGCATCGAGATAAATCTCGATCTCATCTAGAGCTTTCCTAATTTCAGGAACATCATTTCCAGCTTCAACTTGTTGAAGCAGCACTAATCTCATATTTTTATAACCATCCAAAGATGGTTCTAAACTGATTTCTTTATTTGCCATTTCGATACCTCCATCGAAAATTTAAGTTTGGGGTTTTCTTTCCCCTCAAAAGAGAGGGGGAAAGAAAACTCTTTCTAGTGAATCAAGCCAAGACCTGATAATCAGAGTCAAGATCAATGTAAAGAAGCCGACTTTCATCGATTTCACCACCATCAGGGAATTCATCGTTGTAAAGACCACAACGACGAACCTTGAATCCAATAGTGCCTTTATCATTCAACTCCTTGACACTCAACAGAGTGTCCTTATATGAATAACCACAGCAATCCTCATGGTCTATGACCATCCCAGACCTAAGGTCTGAACCTTTAACAGTTACAATCTCCATAATTTCCTCCAAATTTGAGTTGGTGTTTCTTTCCCCTCATAAAAGAGGGGGAAAGAAACTCTTTCTAAGTGATTCAAGCTCTTCTAAATGAACCGCCAAGGATTTTCCTCAGGAGCCACCCAAAAACCATAATCACAACTTTCCTCATCACAATGAGGAACAAAAACATCATTTCGACAGACGAAACGATGATGAATCTCTTCAACGAAAGACCAGAACTTCTCCGACATATTGCCTCCAAATTTCGGTTTGGGGTTTGTTTCCCCTCAAAACAGAGGGGGAAACAAACTCTTTCAAAGAGAATCAAGCTACTTTCAGAACCCCACCGAAGAACCGAAGGGTTGGACCGTAGGTCCAGTGGTCCGCTATTTGCTGACTCCCCACCCCAATTACTACGTAATTCTGGCCGATTATCTAGTACAAAGTACTAGATTTGACTTAGTACAGAGTACTAAGTGCAGCGGCAGTCCACCGAACGTAGTTCGGTGAGCGATCAACAGAGTTGATCGGGGGTACCCTACCCCCCTTCGGGGGGTGGCCCCCAGCTTCACGTATATGTATAGATATCCATTTGGAATGCGTTCTATTTTTAGAACTTGGCGGAAGTTTGGTTCTCTGTGTGTTAGATCTGTTCCTTTTGTCGCTGTATGCGCCAAAGTACTTAGTTCTGTTACTAAGTATCAATCTCCACCCCTGGGGGGTGTGGAGATTGGTACTAAGTAATTACTTAGTATAGGGGGTGGGTGTCCCGTTTTATTTGGGGTGTTGTGTTGTTTGTAATGTAACTGTCATATTCTAGTTAGGTGTCTGTTTGGGACATCTGATCTATGGTATGGGTAACCAAAGCAAGGAGCGCATACATGCCACAGAATGGTGGAGGCCGAGGCTGGTCTTGGGACGAGGACTCAAACGAGAAGGTGATGCCTGACACCTGGAAGGCGTTACTAGAGTGGCTCCTATTGGGTCCTGAAAGGTCACCTAAGACTCAGAAGGAATGGGCGGCTGAACAGGAAATCCATCAGGATTCTGTTCGCCGCATAAAACGTGATCCCCGTTTTATCCGTGAGTGGGATCGTCGTGCAGCAGAACTGAACATCAACCCTGAACGGGTTCAGAGCGTCATAGATGCTTTATGGCAGCAGGCTGCCAGTGGTGATGTGAAGGCTGCTTCTTTGTATTTGCAATACATTGAGAAGTTCACGCCGAAGCGTAAGGTGGTTATGGAAGATGAGCGGGACGTTGAGTCTTTTAGTGATGACGAGCTTGCTTCGTTGTTGGAAGAAGAAGTGGCTTCTTTGCGTTTAATTAAAGGTGGTTTGGACGATGCCTAAGGTTGGTAAGAAACATTATTCGTATACGCCTAAAGGGCGTGCTGCGGCTGCGAAGCAGGCGAAGCGTACTGGCAAAAAGGTTACTAATAAGAGGAAGAAGTAGTGGAGTTGCAGGATTTGCGTGACGATGGGATGTGGATGCAGTTGGAGGCGATGGGGGAGCGCCCTGATTTGTTGACTGATCCTTTTGAGGATGATGAACCGTTGGAGTGTGGTTTGGATAATCCTGAGGTGTGTGAGTCTTGTCAATAGGGGGTTGTGGTGGAAATAGAGGATGTTGCGGAGAGAGCGTCGATTTGGTCGGATGCGATCAAGAAGATTGTTGCAGCGATTACTGCTGCTGTGGTTGCGTTGATTGCGGCTGTCAGCGGTGTGTCGATGCTGTGGTCGGATGATGATTCTGAACCTGTTCGGATTGAAACGGAGTATGTTGGTGGGGGTTCTTCTTTTGGGCCTCAGTGTTCACAGTTGATGTCTACGATTGAACATACGTGGACTGAGCAGCAATGGTCAGTTTGGGAGCAGTTGCGGAAGAGTATGGGTTGTTGAGTTGTGAGTCGTTTGACGGAGTTGCGCCAAGAGGTGGAGTGGCGGAAGTGTGTTAGGAGCGAGAACTATTTTTTACAGAATTACTGGCACATTGCTCACCCTGCTCACGGGCGTATTCTTTTTGCTTTACGTGAGGCTCAGGCGAAAGCTCTCGAAGAGTGGGCAGATAATAGATATTCGCTTACGTTAAAGGCCAGGCAGATTGGGTGGACGACTTTGGTGTCGGCTCACCAGTTTTGGTTGGCGTTTTTTCATCCTGACCAGAACATTATTGATTTGTCTCGTACTGAGCGTGAAGCGGTGTTGTTGTTGCGTAAAACAAAGTATGGGCATAAGCATTTGCCTAATTGGATGCTGGAACGTGGCCCTAAGTCGTTGGTTGAGCATCAGCAACGTATGGCGTTTGATAATGGATCGCAGATTACTTCTATGCCGTCTGCGTCTGATCCTGCTCGTGGCGAGTCTGCGACGCTGATTGTGGTTGATGAGTGGGCTTTCTTGCCTAATGCGGAGGAGGCGTGGGCTTCTATTGAGCCTGTGGCCGATGTGGGGGGCCGTATTATTGGTTTAAGTACGGCTAATGGGTCTGGAAACTTTTATCATCATTTGTGGACTGGTTCTACGACGGGGAATAACAAGTTTTCTCCTATGTTTTTTCCTTGGTCTGCTACGGAGGATAGGGATGACTCTTGGTATCAAGCAAAACGAGATTCAATGCTCCCGTGGCAGTTGGCTCAGGAGTACCCGACCACCCCCGAAGAGGCTTTTATTCGTTCGGGAAACCCTGTGTTTGATTTGGATGTGCTTGACGCTATGCAAATGCATGTGGAAGCTGGCCGTTACGGGTATCTTCACGAGATCCAGCCAAGGGTTTTGGAGTTTAGATGCTGACGGTGTGGAAGGAACCAGAGCGGTGGAGCGGATACGTCCTTGGCGTGGATACGGCTGAGGGTTTGGGTCATGGTGACTATTCGTGTATTCAGGTATTGGATGCGAAAGAAGGTACGCAGGTGGCGGTATGGCACGGCCATATCCCGCCTGATGAGTTGGCATACGAGGTACATAACCTTGGAATTTGGTACGGCAATGCTTTGTGTTGTGTGGAGTCCAATAACCACGGGTTGACGACTATTACTCAGTTACGTCAGTTGGGTTATCCGAACATGTTTCGTCGTAGGTCGTTGAATAGTCAGACGGATCGTATGTCTCAGGAGTTTGGGTGGAAAACTACTCGTACTTCTAAGCCGTTGATGATTGACGATTTGTCTATGGCTTTACGTAATGACGAACTGATTTTGAAGGACCAGCATACGATTGCTGAGTTGCGTACTTATGTGCGTAATGAGCGTGGTGGTATGTCGGGTTCTCCGCATGATGACCGTGTGATGGCGTTGGCGTTGGCTAATCAAATGCGCAAGTATGCGTTCATACCTGAGTATGTTCAACAGGTAGATGATACATATACTTTTGATTGGTGGATGAGACAAGCCAACAAACGGCAAACTGTAAGCGATACGATTGGCTTGAACACGTTACGTGGGACAGCTTAAATATGTCTTAGACATGTCTCTATGATTGGAGTGGCCGATAATGGCTAACAACCGAAAATATAATGCATCAGGGATGGGCGAAACAATGCGCATCAACCATGCACAGCTTTACAATGGACCTCCTGCTGAGGGTGGTTCTCAACCAAACGAACCTCGTTTCACGGGAGCTATGAACGAAGTTCATCCTGGTGACAAGGGTGCAGGTATGCGAGTTCGCGAAACTCCTTTGAATCAGCATGGAATTACGGGTCGGGTAGCACCTGGCACTAAACTTCCTCAGCCTGATGGCGCTGTTAAAAGCACCTGAGTATGGCGGTCATCCCAGATGGGGCGACCTTTGAAGAGTTCACCCAATACGTTATTGCACGTCGTGGGGAAGTTCCGTTAGAGGAACTTAAAGAACTTTGGGAGCGTCGTTTGCGCCTCAAATCGGTAACGGTTGCTAGAGGCGAAACGATGCGCAACATGTTGCCACCAGAAGATCGTGACCTAACTGTTAGGGAACGAGAGAAAAAAATCATTTCAGAGGCTCGTGCTGCTGGGCATGAACCCATTTATCAAGGGCGACGCTGGGTATAGATATGGCACGGATGACGAAAGCCGACAGATATTCTCAAACAAAAGAGAGAATAGATAACACGTACAGGTGGCGTAGCGAAGAAGGCTACGACGCTAAGTGGCATCGGATGATTGACCTTTATAGAGGTAAAACATTTCCTGGTGCTGGTGGGGGTTATGAAGGAAATGTCGGTTATGACCGAATTTCTGTCAATATGGCTTTCTCAACCGTTAATGTCATTGCCCCGAGCGTTGCGGTAAACCATCCAACAATTACTGTTACAGCTAACAAAGAGGGTGACGAATCACGAGCCGTCTTTGTTGAGGCAGTAATTAATTATTTGTGGAGACATCACGACTATCGGAAACCATTTCGGCGGGCAGTCAAAGATTTTCTTATCGTGGGCCACGGCTGGCTTAAAGTCGGTTGGCGGTTCGTGGAACAAGAAAGAGATTTGACTCCTGCCGAGATGGCCTCTGAATACAATCAGGCCACTCTCGAAGTGGATCAGTTTGCTTACGACAACCCTGAGATGATGAATGATCTTCCATCCGATCAAGATGTGATGGACGCTATCCCTTCCAAAAAGATGGAAGTTGTAGAGGATCAAGCGTTTGTGGAACGGATTAGCCCGTTTGACATGCTTATAGATCCAGAAGCGACATGTCTTGATGATGCTCGTTGGATTGCGCAACGTATTGTGCGTCCACTAGCTGAAGTGAAACGAGACAAAAGGTTTAAGCGATCAGTTCGACAAAACCTGGTCGCTGACTCTGGTGTTCGTTACCGCTGGGATGGCGATAACGAACGTGAACAGTACAACGAAGTAACTGCACGAGTTACCTTGTACGAATTTTATGATCTTGAAGATGGTACAATCTCTGTTTGTTCAGAAGGTGGCGACGACTACCTGCTGGACCCAACTGAAATGCCATACCATTTCGGTCATCCGTTTGTGATGATGCGGAACTATGACGTTCCTGACGTGTTCTACCCAATGGGTGACCTTGAAGCTATCGAATCGCTTCAAGAGGAACTAAACAAAACTCGTACTCAAATGGTGAACCACAGGAAACGGTACGCACGAAAGTATCTTTATCACGAACGTTCATTTGGGCCTGAAGGCCGTGAAGCATTGGAATCTGATGAAGATGGACGTTTTGTTCCTGTTATCGACGAGAACCGTGACCTTGCGGGAGTGGTCCAACCATTACCGCAAGTCCCTCTTGCCCCCGAAATGTACAACCACTCCAACATTATCGAAGGAGACATCAACACTGTAAGCGGCGTATCTGAATATGCCCGTGGACAGATGCCAGAAACTCGTCGTACAGCAACAGAGGCCAGCATCATTGTTGATGCAGGCAATGCTCGTGCGGCAGACAAACTGGCGATTGTAGAAATTTCTATTTCAGAAGTTGCACGTATGGTTATGCAACTGATGATGCAGTACATGACTGACGCCCAAATGGTGCGTATCACAGGCAAAGATGACCAAAAGTATTTTGTCGCTTACACCCGTGATGACATTATTGGAGAGTTCGATTTCGCTGTTGAAGGCGGCTCTACGCAACCGTTTAATGAAACGGCTAGAAGGCAGCAAGCAATTTCTTTACTGAACGCTATGGCTCCGCTAATCGGCACTGTTGTCGATCCTACGGAAATAGCCAAACATGTGTTGTCTTATGGGTTTGGGATTAATGATCCTGACCGTTACATGATTCAACAACAAACACCTCTTGATGCCCAAGTGGCACAAGAGGAATCTGGGGGGGTAGCCGATCCGTTCGGTGTACCTCCAATGTCACAAGGCGGCATGGGGCCAGGACCAATCCCCGAACAAGTCTTTGAAGGCACAGGTGGGGTACCACCCGAATTGATAAGTCAACTCCAGAACCAAATGGGTATAGAGTTGCCTAACATGTAATGGGACACTTCCATGTGTCATATAGGAACACCCGAAAGGATTCCTGATGGATGAAAACACAGCCTTGGGACTGGATACCAGCAACCCGAGCGAAACAAGCGAAGATAGCGGCCCTTCTTTTACGGTCACCGTTGACGGTGAACAAATGGATGTGTCGCAAACCGAGCTTATTAATGGCTACCAACGCCAAGCGGATTACACACGTAAAACGCAAGAGTTGGCAACTGAACGCGAAAGATTGGCTCAAGGTGAGGCAATCGTCCAAGCATTGGAGTCTAATCCCGAAAGTGCCGTGTCAGCTTTGGCTGATGCGTTTGGGATCAGAATGGGCAACCAAGTATCCATTCCCGAAGAGGAAATGGAAGAACTGGACCCAGAAGAAACCAGGCTTAGACGACTTGAATCGGCCATTGAAGAACAAGATCGCTTAAACAGACAGCAAAATTTGCAGAAGGAAATGAATACGCTGCGAGACAAATATCAAGCTGACATAGATGAGAATGCTTTGTACTCTCATGCTTTGAAACACAATATTGGGAACTTGGATGCTGCTTATGCGCATATGACTTATGCGGATTTGCAGGATAAAGCTAAGAACTCTGACATTGTGGATGAGAAGCGTGCAGCCTCAGTTATTGAGGATGGTTCGGGTTCGGCACCAGGTACTGTCAGTCGTGATTTTGGTAGCGCAGTTAGTTCTATTCGTGATGCTTATGAGCTTGCAACTAAAAAATTATCCGAATAACTAACTAAGGAGTAGACGTGGCTGGTAACGCAAACTTTGACCAAATTTTGTCAACCACTCTCTATAACTACGTCCCTAAGCTGGCTGACAACGTATTCGGTGCTCGACCTCTGTTTTATGCGCTTACCAATGGTCAAACCATTAGGCGTGTAGACGGTGGAGCAAAGATCGTTGTTCCAATCATCTATGGGTCCAACTCAACTGCCGCTTCATATGAAGGCGCTGACACAATCGCTATTACTGCTCAAGATGGCATTAGTGCCGCAGAATACGACTGGAAACAGTATGCAGCAACAGTAACCATTACTGGTATTGAAGAAGGCAAAAACAACGGCGAAGCAGCAATCATTGACCTCCTTGAGGGCAAGGTTATGCAAGCCGAACAAACCATTATCGACAACATGAACACCATGTTGTGGGGTGATGGTAACGGTAATGGCGGCAAAGATTTCATGGGTATCCAGGGAATCGTGGCTGGCGGAACGCTGGGTGGAATTAACTCAGGTGCGGCTGGTAACTCGTGGTGGGCACCAACAATGACCAACCACGGTGCAGCAGCATTGTCTTTGGCAGCTATGTCATCTGTGTACAACACCATTTCTGTTGGCAATGACCAACCGACCATTATCTTTACTGACCAAGAGCGTTACGAAGATTACGAAGCCTTGCTTCAGCCAAACCTTCGGTACACAAGTGCCGAAGTAGCTGACGCAGGATTCCAGAACCTCCTTTTCAAGGGAGCACCAGTAACCTTCGATAGCAACTGCGAAGCAAAAGCTATGTACTTCCTCAACACGAAGTACCTCAGGCTTGTAGCGCATACGGATACTTGGTTCCAACCAACTCCGTTCGTGCGTCCTACAAACCAAGATGCTCGTTTTGCGCAGATCTTGTGCTACGGAAACTTGACTTGCAGCAACCGCTCAAGGCAAGGACGTTTATTTAACATCGCCTAATTTATTAGGCAGTTGGTGGGGGGTGCTTCGGCACCCCACCACCTCAATTTGGTTTAGTGGAGCAAATATGCAACGAGAAGTAGCTCTTGTTTACAGTTCAAATGCACGACCTGCTGGTGCGAATGGTGTTCGTCCTGGGCATTATGCTCCTGGCGAAGTACAAGGTGCTCGTGCCATACCTGGTGTAACTGAATTTGTAGAAGAAGTTCCTGTTTCTCACGCCACAGCTTTTTGTTCCGCAACGACCCGTGCAGGCAATCCGTGTAAAGCACGGCCAGTCGGCGGGTCGGATATTTGTATTGGTCACACCAGACAGTCGGCGGCTACCTAATGGCTTTAACTCTTGCTCAAATGCGTGCTCAAGTACGTAGCGTTGTTGATATTGATTCAACTGATATTGACGATACGACTTTAGATACGATGATTGGTCAAGGGTTTGATCTGATTGTTTACAGTGAAAAGCGTTGGCCTTTTTATGAAGTGCGCACGACTTTTAATACTGCTGATGGGACGAAGGATTATACGCTTGCCACTATTGCTGGCGCTCCTGATGCCATAACTCAGGGTTTGCGTGACATGATCGCTATTCGGAACGATGACCATGTTTTGGAATACATCGGTTCTGATAGCGCAGATTTTGATTACCCATTGAACTCGTTACCGTCGGGCGCTCCGTGGGAGTGGAGTTTCTGGAACGACACGGTTCGTCTTTACCCTGTCCCTGACAGTGTGGCGACGATGTATGTGCGTGCTATCCGTAATCCAACTGCGTTTGGTTTGGGTAGTTCTAGTGGTTCTTCTCCTGATTTGCCTGACCCGTTTCATGCGGTTCTAGCTACTTACGCTATTTCGGCTGCGTATTTCCAGCAGGAAGATCCGACGATGGGTAACCAGTACATGGCGTTGTTCCAGTCACAGCTTGATAACCTTGCTCGCCGTTACGCTGATACTCCTGCTCCGCAACCGATGATTGCGAACAGTCGAAGATCAACTCTTTACGCTGCGGGTCTGGGAAGATTGAGGTACGCCAATACTGGCGGAGTGATCTGGTAACCCCTGATGGCTCGTCAAGGATTTTCTCTTGAAGTACTGGAATCATTTTCAGGTGGATTGAACCTGAGAAGCGACCAGTTCAACCTCGCAGACAACGAATCACCTGACATGCTCAACGTAACTGTTGACCCTCGTGGTGGTATTCGGATGCGTGATGGTGTTGACCGCCGAAACACAACAGCCTTAAGTGATGACGTTAAAGGCATGTGGGGTTTCCATACCGATGCTGGAGTCAACCAGTTGATGGTTAATTATGGAACCAAAGTGGCTCATTCGGCGGCGGGCAATTTTACGGATCTTACAGGAATAACAGCAAGGACAGATGGCTCCCGTGTTTACGGGATGACAATGAACAATGTGGCTTATGGCGTTAGTTATGACAAGCCGTCATTCCGTTGGAATGGGGCAGCGGCTGCGGATCTCGGAACCACCTTTGGGGCAAGCGGCAACATGCCGCAAGCCCAATACATTGCGTTTTGGAACAACTTTGCATGGGTCGCAAACACCTATGAATCCGCAACAGGACACAAATCACGAGTCAGATGGTCAGCAGTCAACGACCCAGAAACCTGGGCGGCAGCAGACTACGTAGACATTGACCTTGGGGAACACGGTGACCAGATCACGGCACTTGTCCCTGACGGTGATCGGTTACTGATTTTCAAGACCAACAGCGTGTATGCGATATTTGGTTTTGATTCTGATTCGTTTCAGGTTGTTACTTTGACAAACGATATGGGTTCAGTGGAGCTTTCTTCTCCAGTGAACACACCGTTTGGAACATTCTTTTGGCACGCCCAAGAAGGCGTATATGTTTATGACGGACAGAACTTTACGTGGCTGTTTAGCAAACTTGTTCCTGCTATAGATAACCAGCAAATTACTTTTGGGTCTGCACCGCAGCTTGCGTGGGGTAACAACAAACTTTATGTTTCTGTTGATTACAGCGCTGATGCTGCGACTGCTCGCCGTACCTATATTTATGATCCGACACTGGGTCAGGGTGGTGCGTGGGTAGCTACCGATATTGATGCTGGCCCATTGTTTGCTTATCGGCCACCAAATAGTACGCCTACAGTGTTTGCTGGATGTGTGGCTAATACGGGTTCTGTGGTTGATGTTGAGGATGAACAGAAACGTGACGCTGACCGTTACACGTCAAGCACGGAAACACATATTGATTCATATTTCGTTACTCGTTGGGTAACAGGTAAAGACCCCATCGTTAAAAAGCGTTGGGGTCGTCCAAGGGCTGTTGTTTCTGCTGAAGAAACGATTACGTTGCCTGTAAACATTTTTAAGGA
>Ga0115011_10003106_pt1 | contig 11347 bp, 11 predicted proteins | sample TroAtlMetagenome_2_FD_88705 | JGI IMG/M metagenome (GOLD analysis project Ga0115011, IMG submission 88705) | Marine eukaryotic phytoplankton communities from Atlantic Ocean - Tropical Atlantic ANT8 Metagenome | ecosystem: Environmental > Aquatic > Marine > Oceanic | place: Tropical Atlantic... | reverse complement strand
TTAATCTTGGAATTAATAAAAATATAGATAAATCTATACAGATTATTAATACTGGGTCTTATAAAAAAATAGACTCTATATCTATTAATAATAAAAATTTTTTTAATGTCGCAGGCATTGGATATGATGCTTTAGTTGCTAAACATTTTAAAAATGAAAAAAAAAGAGGGTTACTAAAATATATATTTCTATCTATTTTTTTATTAAAAAAATATAAGCCAGAGGAATATGTTTTAATTTTTAATAACTCTAAGTTTAACATCAATCCATTTATAATAGCCATATGTAATAGCAAACAATATGGTAATAATTTTCATATATGCCCAGAAGCCATAATAAATGACGGGAAAATAAATATTTGTCTAATTAGAAAATGTTCTTTCTTAGACTTAATTGGATTAACATGGAACTTCTATTTTGGAAAAATACATAAGTCCAAATTATATAAATCTTATATAACAGAAAAAATAATAATTAAAAGTCAAAAAAATATATTAATGCATTTAGATGGAGAAAGTGTAGAATTTGAAAAAAAAATTAAAATACATATTATCCCAAAAAGTATTAAATTTGTTTGTTAATAATTAAAAATATGAAAAAAATACCATCACTAGATTTAATAGACTTTTCAAAATCTAGCACCAAATTAGAATTTGTAAAAAAAATAGGTAAAGCTTATGAAGACATTGGATTTGTTAGCATCAAAAACTATGGACTTACTGAAGAAGAAGAAAATATGCTATATGAACAAACTAAACTTTTTTTCAATTTACCGGCAGAAACTAAAAAAAAATATGAAAAAAAAGAATTAAATGGGCAAAGAGGATATATTTCATTTGGAAGAGAAACAGCAAAAGGATTTAAGCATCATGACTTAAAAGAATTTTGGCACTTTGGGCAAACATTAGACGAAGAGGACCCTTTAAATAATGAGTATGAACCTAACGTTTATTGCGAAGAAATTCCTGAATTCAACAAAATTGGAAGACATGTTTTTGAAACGCTAGAAAAAGCCGGAAACACTATTCTAAAAGCAATCGCTTTACATTTAAATCTAAGTGAAAATTATTTTGAAAAAAAAGTATATAAAGGCAATAGTATTTTAAGATCGATTCACTACCCACCTATAACAAAAAATCCCGGAGACTCAGTTAGAGCAGCAGAACATGGTGATATAAACTTAATCACATTATTAATGGGAGCAAGTGCAAGTGGATTAGAAGTAAAAGATCGAAGTGGAGATTGGATTTCTATCACTGCTATTCCAAGACATATAGTTGTTAATATTGGTGACATGATGTCCAGATTAACAAATAATTTTTTGCATTCATCAATTCATAGAGTCATAAATCCGCCTCAAGAAGAATGGCATAAGCCGAGGTTTTCTATACCATTTTTTATGCACCCAAGAAGCGAAATGTCATTAAATTGTCTACCTAATTGTATAAACTCAAAAAACCCAAAAAAATATAATGATATTACAGCAGGTGAATTTTTACAACAAAGAATAAAAGAATTAGGTTTAAATAAAAGTAAATAATTTACTTCATCAATTTAAAATAACATTTCTCATATAGTGGAAGTATTTTATCAATATCAAATTCCTTAGACTTATTAAATGCATTTTTACTAAATCTATCATACATAATAGAATCATTTAAAATCTCAATACATTTTTTTGTCATTGTATTAACATCACCAACTGATAATGTAAAACCATTTTTATTATCATCAACAACCTCCGTAATCCCGCCATTATTTGTGGTAATTACTGGAACAGAATAAGCCATTGCTTCCAAAGCTACTAGTCCAAAACTTTCACTATTAGATGGTAGTAAAAATAAATCTGTTATGGATAAAATCTTTTGTATATCATTAATTTTTCCTAGAAAAGTTACTTTATCTTCTAAATCATATTGATTAACTAATTTCTTAGCATTTTTTATTTCTGGCCCATCACCAATCATAAATAATTCACTATCAATCTCAATATTTACATTTTTAAAAACATTAATAACGTCTAAAACCCGTTTTACGGGTCTAAAATTTGATATATGAGTAAATACTTTTTTCTCTAAAGAATGTTTATTTTTCTTCAGATTTAAAATACTAAAATCCAAAAAATTAGGAATAACTTGAATATTTTTTTTAATATCAAAGTTTTTTTTCGTTTCCTTTCTTAAGTTCTCAGAAACTGTTGTAACTAAATCAGATTCATTAATTGCATAATTAATTACTGATCGAACAAATGGTTGCTTACCTAATAAAGTAATATCTGTTCCATGAAGAGTTGTTATAATAGGTATAGAAAAACCTTTAGTTGAGAGAATTTTTTGAGCACTCACTGCCGCATAAGCATGAGGTATAGCATAATGAACATGTAGTATTTGTATTACATTAGATTCTACTAATTGAACAATTTTAGTAGTTAATGCTAATTCATAAGGGGGGAATTCAAAAAGAGGGTAGTCAGGAACCTCTACTTTATGAAAAAAAAGATTATTATTAAAAGATTTTAATCTAACAGGCTTTTTATAAGAAATAAAATGAACTTGAAAATTTTTTTTTGAAAGGGCCACGCCTAATTCAGTAGCTACCACACCACTACCTCCAAATGTAGGATAACAAACTATGCCTATTTTTATCAATTTATTTCTCCATTTTTATATTTAACAATATTTTGAATTGTACCATCTTCGTTATAAGTATAACTTTTCCCATCCTTTTTGCCTTTTTTATACAATTCTAAAGACTTTATATTACCTGAAACATAATATGTTTTACTTTCACCATCTTTTTCATTATTCGAATAATTAGTTTCAGATTTTAAAATACCATCATTATAATATATTTTTACAACTCCATCTATAAGCCCATTTTGATAAGGGTATTCTATACTAATATTACCATTATCATAATACCATATAGATAGTCCATTTTTTAAACCATTAGTATATATTGCCATTTCTTGCTTATTTCCATTCCTATAGTATTTAACTAATTCGCCTTCCATCACTCCATTTTGATAATTAATTTTCATTTTAATTTTACCAGTATCATGAAAATACATTTGAATATCATCAAATTTTCCATTTAAATAGTTCTCTTGCTCGACTAGCTTACCTTTATTGTCTAAAACAATTCTAACTCCATTAATTTCTCCATATTTATAACTTACCACCTCTCTAATAAGGCCTTCCTCATGATATTTTAACCAGATGCCTTCTTCTTTATCATTTAAAAAAAAACCTTTTTCAGATAAAACATTTTCAGCGTACGGAAAATACAACTCCCAATCACCTTGTTTTAAACCATTAGAATCAGTTACATTTTGAGAAAAAGAAAAGATAGAAAATAAAAAAATGATTATTTTTTTCATGATAATTTACTTTATTATAGATTCATATATAATTGATTGTGCCTTTGTTCTTATATCCTCATCAATTAATATCTTATTACTTTGATCTGGATGAATTCTGTTAGACAAAAATATAAAAATTATTTCTTCCCTAGGATCAGCCCATACTAATGTCCCTGTAAAGCCTGAATGACCATAACTTTCCAATGAAGCATACTCAGATGAAGGCCCCTCATCTTGATTTTTTAAGTCAGGTTTATCAAAGAAAACACCTCTTCTGTTTTCTGTAAATTTAAATTGAGGCGATGTAAAAAAATTTATTATATACTTATTAAATATTGTCTTATTAGCATATGTTCCATTATTCAAGTAAATATGCATAAATTTAGCCAAATCAATAGAGTTAGAAAATAATCCTGCATGTAAACCTATTCCGCCAAAAAGAGCAACTCCAGGGTCATGAACATAGCCTTTTAATAATTGTTTTCTAAAAACCTTATCATCTTCAGTAGGAATAATGCCACTTTGAGAATAATGATCAATTGGGTTAAAAACTATTCTAAAAGCATCTATTGGATTATAAAAATTAGCCTGTAAATAATCTTCTATTGATATTCCCATATTATCTTTAAGTATCTTATAAAAAAGATAAAATCCTAAATCACTATATCTATAATTCTTTGTGTCTAATAAAGGATAATCTAAAATAGTATTTACTATTGAATCTAAATAATCATCTCTGAAAAATAAATTATCTGAAACCTGTAAATAAAAAAAATCACTTTTATTTTCACTAAAAATAGGGTCATTTAAATCACCCGATTCATGTTGGTATAATTTGTAAAATGGGAGCCAAGGATATAATCCAGACTGGTGAGTGAAAATATCTAAAAAAGTCATTTCCTTTCTTTCATTATTATCATGAATATCTAAAAATTCACCCAAATTATTGTCTAATGAAATTTTAGAATCTTGCATTAAATTCATAAAAATAGGTGCTGCAGCCACAATTTTAGTTACAGATGCTAAATCATAAATATCAGTATCTAAAACTGGGAAAATTGAATCATAAGTATGATAACCAAAAGATCTAGAATAAAAAACTCTTCCATATCTAGATGCTAAAATCTGACAGCCAGGCATAGCCTTCATTTGTATAGCGCTATGTATTAAAGAATCTATTTTTTCTAGGTTTAATTTATCTATACCAACTTCAATAGGTAAACAGAAATCAATGATATTTCTTTTTTGCAAATCCAAACCTTCTCCCACATTATATCCACCACATGAAATAGGTATTTTTCCAGTGGAACCGATAGAGCCAAAAATTAATTGCGCAGATAATTCCTGAAATGTCACATTATTTTGATAAGACATTATTATAGATGAAAAACCATCATCTTTTGAAAAATTATTTAATAAATATGGATTTGTAAAAAAAGTTAATACTGTCTTATTTTGACTAGCTAATTTTTTTAAAAAATCTAATTCCTTGTTAGTGATTTTATAAGGATTCCAAGGATTGACCCCATTACCTTCATGAATACCGGAAATAACCAAATCATATTCCATTAAGTTTTTTAAAGATTCTTTAATGTCTAAATTATGACTAAAATAAAATCTATCAATAGGGACATATCTATTTAAAGAATTAAAAAACACATCCCCACTACCATCTCCTATATGAACATAAGCTATATTTTTATCAAATAAATTATTTAAAGGCAAAACAACACTATCATTTTTTAAAAGTGTAATAGCCTCTTTACATAATTCTCTTTCTAATAACTCACGTTCAATATTATTAATAAGTTTTTTTTCTGGAAAAATATTGACATTTAAACCAACCCACTGCTTCATAAGTAATATTTTTCTACAACGCTTATTTATATCATCCTCTGTAATCAAACCTAAATAATAAGCCTCTTTAATCATTTCTATAGCCTCATATATGTGATTAGGATATAATAAAATGTCATTTCCAGCCATAAAAGCATTAAACTCAATTTCTCCAGGCTTTAAGTTTTCGCTATAAGCCCCTTTCATATTCAATGCATCAGTAATTACTAAACCTTTAAAATCTAATCTTTTTTTTAGCATTTCTTTTATTATATACTCAGAAAAAGTAGCAGGTCTATTAACTTCATTACTTATATTAGGTAATGAAATATGAGCTACCATAACAGATCCAATACCTTTATTAATTATTTTTTTAAAAGGATATAATTCAATACTATCTAACCTTTTTTGGTTATGTAGTATTATTGGCAATTCATTATGCGAGTCTACTTCAGTATCACCATGTCCTGGAAAATGTTTTCCACAGGCCAAAATATTTTTATCCTGCAAGCCTAACATATATGCAAGTGAATTATTATACACTATTTCACGAGACTCACTAAAAGATCTCATACCTATTATAGGATTATTTGGATTATTATTTATATCTAAAACAGGCGCAAAATTAATATGAATACCTAACGACCTTAACTCATCTCCTATTTGTTTCCCCATTTCATAAATTAAACTATCATTTTGAACTGCACCTAAACTCATTGCTAAAGGGAAAGGATGTATGCTATCTATTCTCATAGCAGCACCCCACTCAGCATCTATAGAATTAACTAATGGGACTTTAGAAATATTTTGATATCTAGATATTAAATCAACTAATTGATTAGGATTAGATTTAAAAAAAAGTAACCCACCAATATGATAGTTAATAATTAAACTATCTACTTTTTTAAAAAAATATTCTGATTCTATTTCAGTATGACTATTAGCTGCTATAAAAAAAGATTGACCTATTTTTTCATCTAAAGTCATATTTGCGAGTAAAGAGTCTGCCCATTCAGTATCATTTAAATCTAAATAAGGAGGTACCTTATATTCATCTGTATTATATTTAGCTAAAGAGCCTTGAATATCAAATGATAAAAAAGAAAAACTAATAATTAATAACAAAAAAGTATAAAATAAATTATGTAATTTCATTTATAACATCTTTAAACCTGTTAGGAAGAGGTAGTATTTTGTTTTTTAAATAATCAAAACATACCATACTTGTTTGCACATATGCTAAATCAATATTGGAATCCTTTTTTTTTAGCAAATAAAAAATTTTAAACCCATGTGATCTAAATTCTGTAACTGATATTCGAATTAAAATATTATCGTTTAAAAAACCTTGTGATTTATATATAACTACACTATCAGCCATTATTAAGCCTGCATTAAAAAAATTCCTTTCTGTTACCCCTAGTTTTAAAAAAAACCTAACTCTAGATTCATGAGCTAATGATAAGACAGAATCATTTCCCAAGTGTGCTCCATAATTTAAGTCTGAAACTCTTATACTTAAACTAGTTTCAAAATGAAACTTTTTAGGCAATTCTAATTTAACTCTCATTCATTATTTTTTTATATATCAAGTAACAAATCCAAGCATCAGTAGCAGCATAATTTAATTGTTCTTTTGTTAAAGGATCGTTTTCCCAATTTGATAATCTCACTTTTTTGCTAATTCTAAATCCTAAAATTAAAATAGACAATTTAACTGCCCCTATACTCTTAAAACCTAATTTTTCAGCTTTTTTATTTAAATCAATTACATTATTAGCTGTAAATCTTTTAAGTTTATTTAATTCTTTTATATCATCATCAATAGCTATACCTACCTTTACTATCAATTTATTGGATAAAATTTCAATAATTTTTTGATGAAAACCAACTTTATTAATTCTAAATAAAAAAACCTGATTTTCTGTAGCTATTTGAATTAAAGAAACATATGAAAAAACACCTTTTTTAAAAGTAGGCTTTGATTCGGTATCAATACCTAAAATTTTTTGTTTAATTAAGAACAAATATGCATTATTGACATCCTCTTCACGATCAATTATAATAATTTTCCCATTAAACTTATTTATGGGATATTCTGATATAGATTCTTTAGAGATAAATTTTTTAAAATCCATAACTAATGTAATACTACAGATCCATTCTTATAGATAGGAACATTATCAAACTTATCTAATTGTAAACAAAATCTAAGATCTTTATCTATACCTAAATTTTCTGTTCTCTTTTTATGAGAAGACTGAAGCGCAAATTTAATTAAGTTAGTTTTTGAGTCATTGAATAACTGCCTAGATAAAAAAGAAGAATCAGATTCAGATAAAAAACCTACTTGTATTAATTTGTCTAAAATACAACCAGCAAATAATGTGTCTTCTAAAGATATTTGACCCTTCCAGCCAGAACATAAAACAACAACATCTTTTTCTTTATTTTTCAAAAAATTTACAACTGCCGTAATATTCAAAAAAGATGCAATGATAATATCTCCTGCATCAACTTTACATAAGTTAATAGCTCTAGTTCCATTAGTTGTAGTTAAAACCAACTTCTTACCTTCAATTTCGGGTCGATTTAAATAAGTTAAAGGTGAGTTTCCAAATTTAAAACCTTGAACTATTTTACCATCTCTCTCAGCTGCAATTAAAAAATCATCTGTATCAAATTTATTTAGCTCACTTAAATCAGAAATTGGAATAATTTCACTAATTCCATGATTTAAAGCTGTACACATCACAGAAGTAGCTCTAAAGATATCAATAACAACAACAACTTTGTTTTTTAAAGAAAATAAATGAATTAAATCAGGAGATAAACAGACATCAGCTATATTACTCATAATTTTAGTTGTTTTTTACAAAAGGAAACTTAACCAAGTTAACTTTTATTTTACGATTTCTTATTAAAATAAAAAAAATATCAAATAACATGTTTTCATAAATAAAACCTATCCCTATACTTTTTTTTAAATAAGGAGACATTGTTCCAGAAGTTACATAGCCTATTTTTTTATTTTTTTCATTGACTAAATCATATCCTTTTCTTGGGATTCCTTTTTCCTCTAACTCAAAACCTATAATTTTCTTTTTTATCTGTTTTTTTTTCAAAATATTTGAACCAATAAATTGTTTATTAAAATCTACAATCCAAGATAAGCCGGCCTCTATAGGATTTGTTTCCTCATTTATTTCATTTCCATATAAACAGTATCCCATTTCCATTCTTAAGGTATCTCTAGCGCCCAATCCTATAGGTAATAAATCTGAATTTTTAATATCAAATAAGGCTTTCCATATTTTTTGAATAATTATCTTGTCAGCATAAATTTCAAAACCACCTGCCCCTGTATAACCTGTAGCAGAAACTAATATATTTTTTTCATCTAATAAATCTATATAATCAAATGAATAATATGATATTGTCGACAAATCATAATCTGTAATTTGTTGCAATAAATTTAAAGCCTTTGGGCCTTGTAAAGCGATTAAACCATTTTTATGAGTAATGTTTTCAATATGTAAACCATATTTATTATGCTTAGACATCCACTGAATTATTTTATCAGTATTTGAAGCATTGACTACTAACATATATTTTTTTTCTGACAACTTATATAGTAATAAATCATCTAAAATACCACCTATTTCATTGGTAATACATGAATATTGAACCTTACCAATAATTAATTTAGATACATCATTAGTAGTAATATTTTGCAAAAATTTTAAAGATTCTTTTCCTTCTACAATGACTTGTCCCATATGAGAAACATCAAAATACCAACAGATTGACGAACATGATTATGTTCTAGGTTTATGCCTTGATAATAAATTGGCATCGAAAACCCAGCATAATCAACCATTTTAGCACCTAAACTAATATGATTGGAATAAAAAGGAGTTTTTTTTATCATTTTTTATAAAAATAACATAAGTTTAAAGTTAAAAACAATAATATTAATTTTTAATCTAAAATCTATACCTAAAAAAAGAAAAATGAATAAAGAAAATATTTTAAACTGTTTAATTATTGGATCTGGCCCAGCAGGATATACAGCTGCAATATATGCATCAAGAGCAAATTTAAACCCTTTAATGATTGAAGGCTTAGAGCCTGGAGGACAGTTAACTACAACTACAGATGTGGAAAATTTTCCTGGATATCCTGATGGAATATTAGGCCCTGAAATGATGTTAGATTTAAAAAAACAAGCTGAAAGATTTGGAACAAAAATTATTTCAGGAATGGTAAAAGAAGTTGAATTCTCAAAAGAAAAAGGGGGGATTCATAAAATTATTTTAAATAACAATACTCATTATTTATCAAAAACTGTAATAATATCTACTGGGGCATCTGCAAAATATTTAGGATTAGAATCAGAGAAAAAATTTATGGGCTTTGGTGTTTCAGCATGTGCAGTTTGTGATGGTTTTTTCTTTAAAGGTGAAGATGTTGTCATTGTTGGTGGAGGTGATTCAGCTGCAGAGGAAGCTATATATTTATCTAAACTATGTAACAAAGTATATCTTTTGGTAAGAAAAGGTGTAATGAGAGCATCTAAAATTATGGCAAAAAGAGTATTAGAAAATCCTAAAATTGATACCCTATTTAATCATGAAACAATAGAAATCCTAGGAAATGAAAGTGTTCATTCTATTAAAGTGCTAAACAATGAATCTAAAGAAGAAAAAATAATTAAGGCAGCGGGTTTTTTTGTTGCCATAGGACATAAACCAAATACAGATATTTTTAAAGGCCAAATTAATACTAATGAAGTTGGATATATTATTACTAAACCTGACTCTTCTTTAACAAACTTACCAGGTATTTTTGCTAGTGGAGATGCACAAGATTCTATATACAGACAAGCTGTTACAGCAGCAGGGTCGGGTTGTATGGCAGCTTTAGATGCTGAAAGATATCTTTCAGAATTAGATTAAAATAAAAATGGGAATATGTCTTTATACATATCCCCATTTAAAACAATCAACATCTATAAGCCGGATTCTGTACTTTTACAAGCCCTTATCATTTATCTAGACTTATCATCACTGATAAATTCTAACGATCTACCCCTCAAGATATAGCGAGTAGCTATTAGTATATAAATACAACTTGGTATATTTGATCTTTCAACCCATAAGGTTTACCCAAATTTAATATCACTATCAAATCCTGTGAGCTCTTACCTCACTTTTTCACCCTTACCAATTATGGCGGTTATTTTCTGCGGCACTTTCTGATTCTCACGAATCCTTCCTGTTAGGAAGTATGGCACTCTATGTTGTCCGGACTTTCCTCTTGTAAAACAAGCGATAAGGCAATGTTGATTAATTTATTTTTATTTCAATAGCTCCTCCTTTATACTTATTGTAATCTGCATCAGAAAAAATAGCTTCATTTTCTTCCAAAAATTCAATTATTTTTCTTTTTAAAATTCCTTTACCTATACCATGAATAACAATTAAATAATCTATCCCTAAATTCTTTGCTTCAAAAACACCTCTATAAAAAGCATTCATTTGAAGTTGAAGAATTTCTTGATAATTTACATTTTCTAAATTTTCAATGATCTTTTCAAGATGCAAATCTAATTCAAAATTTTTAGAAATATTAACTTTTAATTCTATTGATGATTTTTTTTTATCTTGATTTTGAGTCGGCTCCTCATTTTTACTAATAATAAAAGATGGATTATTTACCATTAGTTTTGAATATATACTTTCAACATCTTTACTGATTTTAATTACTTCTGATTTATGAATTTCAAAATCTAATTTTGAACAATTTACAACCAAAATATCATTCTTAATATCTACAATCCTTCCTTTTAATTTTTCATTAATAAAAATAACTTTATCTCCAATAGAAAAATTCATTTTATTATTCTTCTGTATTATTTAAACAATCTAAATTAGTATGATAATAATGATTATAACAAACTTTATACCTTCTATCTTTACCTTTCTTTTCTCTTTTATTATCTTTTTGAATCTTATCTAAGGCAGATCTATATATTTTTGCATTTTTCTCATGATTATAGCCATTAGATGAAAAAATATGTGTTCCACTAAAAAGTATATGCTTGTTAAATTCATCAATTTCAGCTTTAGCGCACATAAACTTATAGTC
>Ga0115011_10003105_pt1 | contig 11351 bp, 11 predicted proteins | sample TroAtlMetagenome_2_FD_88705 | JGI IMG/M metagenome (GOLD analysis project Ga0115011, IMG submission 88705) | Marine eukaryotic phytoplankton communities from Atlantic Ocean - Tropical Atlantic ANT8 Metagenome | ecosystem: Environmental > Aquatic > Marine > Oceanic | place: Tropical Atlantic... | reverse complement strand
ATCATTGAATCCTTGCCCAACAACCCATTCATTGATTTGTTTTTGATCTAGATTATCTATTTTTATTTTATTGCATCTACTATATATAGTTGGGTTGAGAGATCTTTTTTTACTCGATGTCATCAATATATAAGTGTTATCTGTTGGCTCTTCTAATGTTTTTAAAAATGCATTTTGAGAATTTCTATTCATATTTTCGCAATTGTGTAAAAAAATTACTTTATTTGATGAGATTGATGATGATAAATGAGAAAAATCAATTATTTCTCTTATCTCATCAATTAGAATTTTAGTTTCATCATCATTCTTTATGAAATCAGGATGAGTTTTATTTCTATAAAGCTCACATGAATTGCACTGATTACATGGATGGTTATTTGAATTAATACACAAGATCGTTTTTGCAATCTCATCAACCAAAATAGCTTTACCCAAGCCTTTATTTCCTTCAATTAATGATGAGTGCGGAAGAGATGAGATATTTAAATTATTAAATGCTTTTTTAATCCATGGATAATTATTTAAATCACTCATATAATTTTATTAAACTCATCAATAATCTCATTTGAAATTACGTTCAGATCTTTAGATGCATCAATAACTTTAATTCTAGATTTATATTTATCTGCTTGCTTTAAATAACCTTCTCTTACATTATTAAAAAAGGTTAATCCAGACGATTCAATTCTATCCATTTTATCGGAGCTTTTTCTTTTAAATCCTAACTCTGGATCTAAGTCTAGCAGAAAGGTTAAATCTGGAGTTGGGCACTTTGTATGTTCAATTAATGCCTCAATAATATTTAAATCTAAACCTCTTCCATAGCCTTGATAAGCGATAGAAGCATCATAGAATCTATCGCAAAGAACAAAGTCAGTATCTTGGTTAGTTAATATTGAATCAACCAAAGCTGATCTAGATGCAAACATTAATAATAGTTCAGCTTCTTTAGTAATATTATGATCACTATTTAACAGTATATTTCTTATGTCTTCTCCAAATGGAGTTGAACCAGGCTCTCTAATTATTTGAGATGAATAACCAGACTTTATTATAAAATCATGAAGTAGTTTTATTTGAGTTGATTTACCAACCCCTTCTATACCCTCAAATGTTATTAAGTAATTCATTGTAGTTGATAAAGTTTAACAGCCTCTAAGTGCTCTTTATATGTTTTTGAAAAATAATGAGACCCCTTCTTATTAGCTACGAAATATAAGTAGTCACCGGGAGTAGATAATATTGCAGCTTTAATAGAAGATTTACTTGATGTAGCTATTGGCGATGGAGGAAGAGAATTAATTACGTATGTATTGTATGCATTATTTTTATCATAAATATCTGATTTTTTTATATCTCCATCAAAATCTGGCAATAATCCATAAATAATAGTTGGATCAGCTTGAAGCTTCATACCTAACGATATTCTTTTTAAAAAAACTGCAGCTATTAGAGGTTTCTCAGATTCATTGCCAGCCTCTTTTTCTATAATAGAAGCTAATATAAGAGCCTCTTCTAAAGATTTAAGTGGGTTTTTATCTGGCTTGTTTACCCATAGATTATTTGAATATTTAAAGAAATTATCAGAGCTATTTATAAGTAGATTCGATGCATTCATATTTAACTTATAAAAATATGTATCAGGGGTTATAACACCCTCATTGAAGTTCAAAGAATTGTTAATGCAACTTAAAAGCACACAATCATTTATTAAATATGAATCATTAATAACTTTGTCGATTTCAAACTTATTCATTCCTGGAATAATACTTATTTGATGAGTTACGGTGTTACCTTTAATCAAATTAGTATGAATATCCAATAAAGATAAATCGTTTAGATCATATTCACCAGCTTGATAATTACCATTATTAAAAAATAAGAATAATCTAATATATAGATCTTCAATGAAATTATTAGATTTATATATTTCATTTAAAATAGATAACTTTGATAACCCATTTGGAATATAAATTATCTTTGTTTCAAATGAATTTTTGTATGATAGGAAGCTTTTATAAGGGCCATAAAAAGAAATTGATAATATTGATAATATTAGAAGAATTTTTAAAATTAAAAATTTCAATTAATTGTATTTCTTAAAAACTAAAGTTGAATTAGTTCCGCCAAATCCAAATGAGTTATTAATTGCAATATTATTACTAGCACTTCTAGCTTCATGAGGAGTGAAATCTAACTGACACCTAGGATCTAGATTATCTAAATTTATAGTTGGTGGGATAATACTATTATTGATAGATAATATGCTAAATATTGATTCTATTGCCCCTGCTGCTCCCAGGGTATGGCCTGTCATAGATTTAGTTGAGCTTATAGCCGGAGTTTTATTAGAAAAAACATTAGAAATAGCTGTTGCTTCTGCCAAATCACCTAAAGGAGTTGATGTTCCATGAGCATTTATATAATCAACATCATCAGGGTTAATTTCTGCATCATTAAGAGCATTTTTCATTGATAATGCTGCGCCTCTTCCGTCATCAGGTGGAGCCGTAATATGATATGCATCAGAGCTGGTGCCAAAACCAATGATTTCAGCATATATATTAGCTTTTCTTTTTTTAGCATGGTCTAAATCTTCTAATATTAAAGCTCCTGCTCCATCTGAGAGAACAAAGCCATCTCTATCTATATCCCAGGGTCTACTTGCAGTCTTAGGATCCTTGGATGTTGATAAGGCTCTTGATGCTATAAATCCTGAGATGGCAAGTGGCGTGCTTGCCATTTCACTTCCGCCAGCGACCATAATGTCTGATTCACCGTAAGCAATAGATCTTGCTGCTAAACCTACAGAATGACTGCCTGTAGAACAAGCAGTAACCGTACTTATATTTCCACCTCTTAATCCAAATTTTAGAGATATGTAGCCTGAAACCATATTTACTATAGACCCAGGCACGAAAAAAGGTGAAACCTTCTTATATCCTTTCTCTAAAAGAAGTTTATGATTCTGCTCTATTGTTTCAAGTCCCCCAATGCCAGATCCATAATTTACTCCTACCCTATCTAAATTTATATTTGTATCTAAAAAACCAGAATCATTAATAGCTTCTTGCGCAGCAATATAACCATATTGAATAAAAGTATCTAATCTTCTAACATCTTTTGAATCTATAAAGTTAGAAACATCTAAATTTTTAATTCTTCCACCAATAGTTACTGGAGAATTCTCTATAGAATTATCAAAATTAGTTATACCTGATTCTCCGGCAACACATGCCGACCATGATGAGGAAACATTATTTCCTAGTGGTGAAATTAATCCTAGACCAGTAACTACAACTCTTCTTTGTAGTTTCATTAGGCTATTTATGAATTATTGTTTATATAACTTACAGCTTCGTTTACAGTAGAAATCTTTTCAGCATCTTCATCTGCTATCTCTAGATCAAATTCTTCTTCTAAAGCCATTACTAGCTCAACGGTATCTAATGAATCAGCACCCAAATCATCCACAAATGATGAATCTGATTGGATTTCATCAACATCTTTACCTAATTGATCACTAACAATCTTTTTTACTCTATCTTCCACACTCATTAGTTACTCCTATAAAATTGATACGTCATTTTACAACTTAATTATCTAGAATGCACAGCATTAATACATAAATAATCCACCATCAACAGAAATTGTTTGACCTGTAATATAAGAAGCTTTATCGCTTGCTAAAAATAATGCTAATGATGCTACATCATCAACATGACCAAATTTTTGTAATGGTATATCTTTAATAATTGTATCAATTGCATCATCAGTAAAGTCTGAAGTCATGTCTGTGTCTATGAAGCCAGGAGCTATAGAATTAACAGTAATATTTCTACTTCCGACTTCTTTAGCAAGGGATTTAGTAAATCCACCCAAAGCTGCTTTAGCAGAAGAGTAATTAACCTGGCCAGGGTTACCCATGAGTCCAGAAACAGATGAAATATTAATAATTCTTCCTGATTTAGCTTTAATTAAGTTTTTCATAAAAGCTTTACTAATGTTAAAAACACCAGTTAAGTTTGTATTAATCACACTATCCCAACTATCATCACTCATTCTCAAAAATAATTGATCAGAAGTTATACCTGCATTATTTATAATAATATTAGGGATTAAATCTTTTTCTTTTAGGTCTTTAATAAATTTACTTATAGATTCTCTATTAGTTATATCAAGCTGAACCGGGAGCATTAATGAATCTTTGTTTACAGGATTAAATTCAAAATGATTTCTTGCACTTCCAATAACGTCATAACCATTTTTATTAAAAAGATTAGCTATAGCCAAACCTATACCTCTTGAAGCGCCTGTTATAAATACAATATTATTCATTTATCTTACTTAGCATATCTTTAAAATTATCTGATGAAGTTGATAAAGTATCAATTACTTTATTAGACTTAGCAATGCCGCTTAGAACCTTTCCAGGTCCGCATTCTACAACCATAGAGTCACTATCTTTAATTACTTGCATAGTTAATGTCCATTGAACAGAGTTTGTTAGCTGATTTATTAGATTAGATTTAATTTTAGAAGGTGTATTTTCTAAATTACCAGTAAAGTTCTGAATTAGATTAATTTTAGGTTTAGATATATTAATTGTATCCAAACAGTCATTAAACTTAAGGGCCGGCCCTGACATTAACATACAATGAGACGGAACACTTACATTTAATATGATTGCTCTTTTTGCACCTCCTGTTTTAGCTAAATCACAGACGCGCTCTACTGCTTCTGGGTCTCCAGCAATAACGGTTTGAATTGGAGAATTAATATTTGCTGCAGATACTATAGAATTGTGTTTATTTTGATCATGTGCACACAGATCAATTATTGTATCTACTTCCAGACCAATAATTGCTGCCATTAATCCTTTTGGTGCAGATTCCATTAAATTACCTCTTTTATATACCAACTCAAGTCCGTCATAAAAGTTTATAGCCTCAGATGCTACTAAGGCTGTATATTCGCCCAAGGAATGACCAGCAACATATTTAAGAGGGTTAGAATTTATTTCAGCAAACTCAAGAAAATGTATATAAGAAGTTAAAAGCAATGATGGCTGAGTATAAGACGTCTGATTTAACTTCTCATCAGAAGACAATATATCGATTATGTTGAATTTTAATAAATCAGAGGAGTTGCTTATTAAATCTTTGTATTTAGAAATTAAAGTAGAATCTAGCATCCCAGCATGTTGAGAGCCTTGACCAGGAAAAATTAAACTAATTTCCCTAGACACTATTTATTCCTCAGTCTGTTCTTCGTCTTCCTTGATAGGTTTTCTGAGATCTTTAACCAATCTGCCTTTGTAAAATCCATCTGCAGTCATTTGATGACGAACATGTCTTTCACCAGACACCTGATCAGTTGATAGTGTAGCTGAACGTAAAGAATCATGAGAGCGTCTCATACCCCTTCTCGATCTTGTAACTTTACTTTTTTGTACTGCCATTATGCACCCTTAAAAAAAACGTATCCTAACAAACAAAACGTTATTTGTGTAGTTATATATTAATTTAAATAATCAACTAAATCAGTAAATGATTCAGGTATAGGAGCTTCTACTTTTATTATATTATTGGATTCATCCTGAAATTCTATAATTTTTGAATGAAGCGCCAAAATCTTATTTACAGATTTACCAATAGACATATTAAATTCTTTATCGCCATATCTATTATCATTAAGAACATTATGACCCAAAGATTCTGCTTGAACTCTTATTTGATGCGTTCTGCCTGTAAATATATCAATTTCAACTAATGTAGAGCCTTTTAAGGCCTTAATAGGTTTAAATAAGGATTTAGATCTTTTGCCTGAATTATTAATATTAACTCTTTTATTTAAAGAGTCTTTATTTGTGTCTATAGACAAATCTATGTATATATTTTTTTTAATATTACCTTTTAATATAGCTACATATGTCTTTTTAAGATCTTTACTTCTATTTGCTAGGTTATTGTTAAAAAATTTTAGAGCCTTTTTATTTTTAGCCATTACAATACATCCAGAGGTTTCTTTATCAAGCCTATGACATAAATCAATCTTAAAATTGTATAGTGATCTAAAAATATCTATAAGCCCTATATTGTTTTTAGAACCAGCATGAACTGCTATACCTGAGGGCTTATTAATAACAATATAGTTGTTATCATCATGAATAATAAGCTTTTTAAATGTGTTCTTTAAATCATTAGATATTTTTTTAATAACTGGTTTTGTGTTGTTTAGGTATGGAGGAATTCTTATTAAATCGTTTTCATTTAACTTATGCATGGGTTTGATTCTTCCAGAATTTACTCTAATTTCACCTTTCCTAATCATGCTATAGATCTTAGATTTAGGAAGATCTTTGTATATAGACATTAAATAATTATCAATTCTTCTATTTGAATTATCTTTATCAATATGCAATTTTTTGACACTCATAGGGGAAGTCTATACGATGGTTGTATAAAAAACGTTATTTTGATACGTTTTTTTAAAAGTTAAAGTAAATAGTAACAAAGAAAGACAAGTAGAACAGATTATGATTAAGCCCATCAAATGGGCGGATTTAATAAGCAAATTGTAAGACTTATTAAATATTATCTTCAGCTAAGTGATGCTGGTCTTTCCCATATAAGGGAAAAAAATGAAAAGAATATTAATAAACTCATCATATGGCAATGAATTGAGAGTAGCTCTTGTTGATGGAGCAAAATTATACGATCTAGACACAGAATTAACAGACAAAACCCTTCTAAAGGGAAGTATCTTCAAAGCAACGGTTTCTAGAGTAGAATCAAGCTTAGATGCAGCTTTTGTTAATTTTGGATCTGAAAGACATGGATTTCTTCCATTAAAAGATTTATCAAATGAATATTTCGAATCGAAGGATGGAAAAAGAGTTTGCACCTTAAAAGAAGGTCAAGAAATTGTTGTTCAAGTATCTAAGGAAGAAAGAGGAACAAAAGGCGCAGCATTAACAACGCAAATAGGATTAGCTGGTAGGTTTTTGGTGTTAATACCAAATTCATCTAGAGCTGGCGGTATTTCAAGAAGAATTAGCGGTGAAGAAAGAGATGATATAAAAGAAGCATTAAAAGCTCTTACTATTCCAGATGGTATGGGAGCTATTGTTAGAACTGCAGGTTTAGGTAGATCTTCAGAAGAATTAAATCTAGATCTAGCATATTTATTGGCACTGTGGGATCAAATAAGTACATCAATTAATGATGCTCCGAGCCCCAGTCTTATTTATAAAGACGATAAATTAATTGTTAGAGTTGTAAAAGACTACTTCAGAGATGATATAGAGGAAATTCTAATAGATGATAAATCTACTTATGATGAAGCAAAAGAGTTTATTAATGCTGTAATTCCTGATCATGCAGACAAAGTGAAGTTTTATGATGAAGAAATTCCATTATTCAATCGTTATCAAATTGAATCACAAATTGAATTAGCATTTCAAAGAGAAATATCACTACCTTCAGGTGGTTCTATTGTTATTGACCCTACTGAGGCAATGACAGCTGTAGATGTTAATTCAGCAAGATCAACAAAAGGAAAAGACATTGAAGATACAGCATTTCAAACAAACTTAGAGGCTGCTAAAGAAGTTGCAAGACAATTAAGGTTAAGGGATGTTGGCGGCTTAATTGTTATTGATTTTATAGACATGCACGAAACCTCAAATCAAGAAAAAATAGGAAATGCTTTTAGAAAGGCAATTTATGGTGACAGAGCAAGGGTTCAAGTATCTGAAATTTCTAGATTTGGATTATTAGAAATTTCTAGACAACGCTTAAGACCATCCCTTAATGAAACATATGACATTGAACATGTTTTAGTAAGAGGGCCTAGGTCTTTAGGACAATCAATTTTAAGAATAATTTCTGAAGACTCAATTAAAGAAAATACGGGCGAGATTCATGCTTTTGTTCCATCTGATGTAGCAAGCTATTTATTGAATGAGAAAAGGGATGAATTAATAAGAATTGAATCTGCGACTAATACAAAAGTCTTAGTAATTGCGGATCCATATAAATTTAGACCTTATTACAAAGTAATTAGAATAAAAGAGTCAGATATTAAACCGGTAGATTCTTATAATTTAACACCAAATAGCCCTGCCCCAGGCATGGAATGGAGAGACGATAATAATAAATCAAAAGGAATGAAGCCTTTAGTTGAATCAATAACTCCACCAAAAATGCCTAAAAAGTCAGGACCTAGCGTTATGAAGATTATAAAAAAAGCAATTGGTCTAGATAAGGATGAAAAGCCAAAGAAAAAACCGATAAAACGTAAACCTCAAAAAAGAGTTAATAAGCAATATAAGAAACCTCAAAATAAAAAACAGCATCCAAAAAAACATAATGCTAAACCTAAAGCTACAAAAAAGACTGATGACAATAAAAAAACCACAGATAAGAAAGAAGTAAAAAAACCTGTTAACAAAAAGCCTGTTAACAAAAAACCTGTTAACAAAAAACCTGTTAACAAATCATCCGATTACGTTAAGAATGATAAAAAATTAGAAAAACCAAAAGAGGTAAAAGAAAAAGGCTTAAAGCCAGCAGAAGTTTCTAAACCAAAAGAAAAAGCTCCAATACCAACAAGAGCAGCTAACGATCCTCGATATAAGAGTTAATTAGCATCCCAGCAATTGATGTTGGTGGAGGAACGTTAGGCAGGTTATTTACGTCAAACCAATCTGCTTCTTCGATTTCAATGCCATCTGGGACTGGTTTTCCATCAGCACAATCACAATAAAAACCAAGCATTAGTTGGCTTGGAAAGGGCCAGCTTTGGCTTGAATAATATCTAATATTATTAACTTTTAATTTAACTTCTTCATAAACTTCCCTTATAAGCGCTTCTTCAGCAGTTTCTCCAGCTTCAATAAAACCAGCTAAGGCACTATACATTCCAGGAGGAAACATTTTATTTCTAGCAAGAAGAATTTTTGGGCCATTTACTACTAATGTAATTATGCAGGGAGAGATAGTTGGATATGTATTAATGCCCTTACACGAACAATATAATGACTCTTCATCTGTATTAAAAGTATTTTTAGATCCACAGGAAGAGCAAAATTTATTCGATGTGAACCAGTGCAAAATTTGTTTTGCTCTACTGACTAAATTGAAATCGTTTGAGGAAAGCTGAGGCAACATATACCTTAAATCTATTTGTTGGGTATTTAAATTTGAAATATTTTTTGAGCCTATATCTTGTAATTGGACAGCATATAAGTATTCATCATCATTTATACCAATACCAACTCTATAATCTTTATGATCGTTACTTAAATATAGAGAATCTGGATTAAATTTAAAGGAATTATTATCTTCATTAATTATAATCTGATCTCCATTGAATAAAATATACGAATTATTCTTCTTATGGTTGTATTCTATAAACCTTGTTAAGATCATATAATATTAATTAATTGAATTTATAAAAGATAAAATGTTAAAAGTACTTACAAATATGTTTCTTGGTAATTCACCAATATGGTACAAGTCTACCATAATTATATTTTTGTTATTAAACCCTATTCTGCTTATTTTATTTAATTCAATTGGTTTAAATGGTCCTTTTATAGTTGGATGGCTATTCTTATTAGAATTTATATTTACATTGGCTTTAGCGCTTAAATGTTACCCTCTTCAACCAGGTGGATTGTTAGCAATTGAAGCTATCATTATGAATTTAACCTCGACAGAATCTATATATCAAGAAATCAGTAATAATCTAGAGGTCATACTATTATTGATATTTATGGTTGCCGGCATCTTTTTTATGAAAAATTTGATGCTAACAATATTTACAAAATTACTATTAAGAGTTAATTCTAAAATTAAACTATCTCTACTGTTCTCATTCTCTGCTGCATTTTTATCTGCCTTTCTAGACGCATTAACCGTTACAGCAGTTCTTATAAGTGTGGCTATAGGTTTTTATAGGATCTTCCATCTAGTCTCATCTAATAAGACATTTTCTGATACAAATCATGATTTTCATGATGATAATGAATTAACTGATAATTCAATCGAAGACTTAGAAAAATTTAAAGCATTTTTAAGAGATTTAATAATGCATGGGGCTGTTGGAACTGCTTTGGGAGGTGTATGTACAATAGTTGGGGAACCTCAAAACCTATTAATTGCTGGTGTAGTTGGGTGGGATTTTGTTACATTTTTTGTTGAAATGGCTCCAGTGACTATGCCTGTATTAATTACAGGTTTAATAACTTGTTATTTTATTGAAAGGTTTAAAATTTTTGGATTTGGTAACACTTTACCTTTATCTATAAGAGAAATATTTAATGATTATGATAATTATGAGAAATCTCAATTAACTGATACAAATAAAGCAGAATTATATGTTGAATTTTTTGTATTATTATTTTTAATTTTTGCTCTAGCCTTTCATTTGGCAGCAGTTGGAATAATTGGATTAGCAGTAATTATTTTATTAACATCTTTTAAAGGCATAACTGATGAACACAAACTTGGCCCAGCCTTTAATGAGGCATTACCATTTACAGCACTTCTGGCTGTATTTTTTGCAATTGTTAGTGTTATACATGATCAGCATTTATTTTCACCGATAATTCACTATGTGTTAGCTCAAGATCCTAGTATTCAACCATCCGTATTCTTTGTTGCAAATGGTGTTTTATCAGCTATTTCAGATAATGTTTTTGTTGCAACAATTTATATAAATGAATTAAATCAAGCTTTTATTAATAATATTATAAGCAGAGAGCAATTTGAAACATTAGCTATAGCTGTTAATACAGGAACAAATATACCAAGCATTGCTACTCCTAACGGACAAGCAGCATTCCTGTTCTTGTTAACATCTTCATTAGCACCATTAATAAACCTTTCTTACTTAAAGATGGTTAAAATGGCCCTGCCTTATACCATTACATTAAGTATAGTTGGTTTATATTCCATAACTTATTTGGTCTAATGAATTCTCATAAAATCTGTGTAGCACCAATGATGCAATATACAGATATGCATGATAGATTTTTTCTAAGACTGATATCTAAAAATATATTTCTTTATACAGAGATGATATCAACAGGATCAATAATATTTGGTAATTGCCTTCATCAGTTCTCTTTTAACAATGAAGAGCATCCTGTTGCTGTTCAATTGGGTGGATCAAACCCAAATCATCTTGGTGAATGTTCAAAAATTGCTGAAGATTATGGTTATGATGAGATAAATCTAAATGTGGGCTGTCCTTCTGAAAGAGTTCAAAAGGGTAAGTTTGGTGCAAGTTTAATGCTTGAACCAGATTTGGTATCAGAATGTATTCTTAAAATGCGTACAAGT
>Ga0115011_10003104_pt1 | contig 11353 bp, 17 predicted proteins | sample TroAtlMetagenome_2_FD_88705 | JGI IMG/M metagenome (GOLD analysis project Ga0115011, IMG submission 88705) | Marine eukaryotic phytoplankton communities from Atlantic Ocean - Tropical Atlantic ANT8 Metagenome | ecosystem: Environmental > Aquatic > Marine > Oceanic | place: Tropical Atlantic... | reverse complement strand
TCGGTCATTGGAGATGCAGTCAACCTCGCAGCTAGACTCGAAGCCACAGCAGGGAGAGGAGAGTACATAGATAATAAAACTATCATGTCTAGAGCTACTGCATTACAGCTACCTTCAGGCTGGGTCTTTACTGAAATAGGAGATATAAAGGTTAAAGGTAAAGAAGAAGAGATAAGAATTTACAGTCCAGACTTGACAAATCAAATATAAGGGCTATAATAGTAGGTATGGTATGGCATAATGCGTACCATGAATATTAACTTGCTTAACTAAGGAGTAAAATTATGAATAGCAAACTATTGTTGGATTTAAAACATCCAAATTTATCAACATCATTTGTGGGATTTGATAGACTCTTCAACGAGTTGTTTAAACATCAAGGACTACAACATGCCTCACCAAGTTACCCACCTTATAATCTTATAAGAGATGGGGAAACTTACACAATCGAAATGGCTTTAGCAGGTTTGACCAATAAAGATATTGAAGTCGAAGTTGCTGAGAATGTTTTGAACATTTCTTATGAAAAGAAAGAAGAAGATAGAGATGGTATTGTCCATAAAGGATTAGCCATGCGTTCTTTTAAAAGAAGTTTTAATCTAGCTGAAGATATTGAAGTTAGAAAAGCTACATTTAAGAATGGTCTTCTATCTATTATTATGGAAAGAATAGTTCCAGACGAGAAAAAGCCTAAAAAGATTAGAATATCTGGCTAAAAATAGCTAAATGCTCTGAGAGCTACACAGAAGCTCGTGGTTAAACTTTAGATGTTTTTGGACCAATGGTATTACTAACATCCTATTCGTTTAACTACGGGCATTCTATGAGGTCGTTTTTCATAAAGCTTCGGTTTCTAGCTCTAAAAACCTATGGATTGGTTTGAGTTTCTCATTTGCTCTACGAAGTAAAGTTTTTATAAAAACTCTGTCATGTACAGGGAAACATTTATCAACATCCTTTATAGGTAGTTGAGATAATTCTGTTACTATCTTATTATCTTTCGTTAAAAGAACCTTAAAACTAATAAGGTTAGCTTCCTTTTTATCATTCATTATCCATCCTTAAATTTGCGAAGTTTATCAAGTCTTGTTTTCCTCTGAGACCTGCTTTCATATATGTCGTTGCTCTACCTTCAAAGAAGTTTTGATGTTCAACACCCATAACTTCATCAATCCAACCGAGAGGATTCTCTCTTTGGTCATAATTTGTTTTCAATCCTAGCTGAAGTAATCTTCTATCTGCTATATATCTATTATACGCATACATATCTTTTTTAGTTAGACCTTGTAAGTCTCCCATCTCAAATACTAAATCAAGAAACTTATCTTCAAGCCCTACCATATCTCTACATATCTGATATAGTTCTTTCTTAAAGTCATCTGTCCATATCTCTATGTTCTCTTGTATAAATTCTCTAAACAGTTTAGTCATAGCTTCAACATGCATTGACTCATCTCTAATAGAATAAGTTACAATCTGTCCCATCCCTTTCATCTTTCCAAATCTTGGGAAGTTTAATAAGATTGCGAAGCTACTAAATAATTGTAGTCCTTCTGTGAATGCAGAGTAAACTGCTAGAGTTTTAGCTATGTTTCTTTTATTAGATTTAGTTGGTTTAAACTTTCCAACATAATCATGCTTATCTGCCATCTCTTCATACTCTGAGAATGCTTTATATTCTATCTCAGGCATACCTACTGTGTCAAGTAATAAACTATATGCATCTTGATGGATTGATTCCATGTTTGCAAAAGAACTCATCATCATTCTTGCTTCTGGTTTTTTAAATACCGGCATATATTTATCTATATATCCTGAAGCCACATCCACATCTGACTGCGTAAACAATCTAAATATTTGTGTGAGTAAATTCTTTTCTGTTGGAGTTACATCTTGCCAGTCTTTTACATCCGTATGTAGGGGTACAGACTCAGGCATCCAATGCATTTGATTTTGTAATTTGTAATAATCATACATCCAAGGATATTCAAATGGTTTGTAGTAATCTCTAGTCCTTAATAAGCTCATAGTAATTCATCTCCTATTTTCCAATTACATCCAGTAAGACCACCAGATTGTAAAGCTTGTAAAGTTCTTATAATTTCATCAACATTTCTACCTGTGTCTAAAGCGTTTATAGATATATGTTGTATTCTATTGTTAGGGTTTATAATAAATGTAGCTCTAAAACAAACACCATTCTCTTCATCTACAATACCTAGCTCATTAGATAATGATAGTCCTGTGTCAGCAACTAATGGATGTATAATATTTTCAATAAGTTTATTGTTTTGTTTCCAATTAAGTTTACAATACTCATTGTCTCCACTAAATCCTATAACAGGAATATTTAATTCTCTTTGTATCCTATCCATTTGTTCAATTTCAGTAGGACATATAAAGGTAAAGTCCTTTGGGTAAAAATAAAATACTTTCCAATCATCTATATAATTCTCCGAACTTATACTTTGTATTCTATTATCACCATCTACTCCTTCTAAATTAAACGAAGGAAACTCATCATTTATTTTTATCATTTTTTATCCTCTAGTTTTTCAGCATACTTTTCAAGTAGCCATTTGTTATATTTTTTTATATATTCTTCTTCAGTTAATTTCTCAGAACCGAAAGCTGCGTTTTCATCACAATGGTCTAACCACATTCTAATACAGAAACTTCTAAAAGTATCAGACACGATTAACCTTCACAAGCAATACAGTCCACGTCTTCTAATTTAATTCGTGGGACTTTAACATTAACATTCTCTACATTACGTGCTGCATTAGACCTAAAATAATATAATGATTTTAAATTATGCATTCCATACCAATGGACATCACTAACATATTGCATATACTCATCGTGTATCTCTTGAGGTTCTGTAGTTTTAGGTAGTGTGAAAAATAGATTTACACTTTGGCTTTGGCAGATATATTCTTGTCGCATATGTGCGTGTTCTATTATCCATATCTGATTAATCTCATTTGCAGTTTTAAATATTTCTTTTTCTTTATCATCAAGTATATCTAGGTGTTGTACTGAACCATCATTAGCTGATATATCTTTCCAAACCTCTTCAAGCTTCTTACCTTTTAATCCTTTAGACTTAAAAAGTTTTTCTAAGAATTTGTTCTTAACTTGGTAAGTGCCTGATAAAGTTTTGTGCGTATATGCGTTAGCCCTATAAGGCTCAATACTAGGGGAAGTCCCACTACAAATAATACTGGAACTAGCGTTAGGAGCAATAGCAAGTAGATTAGCATTTCTAACCCCTGAACCATGTACATCAGGAGCTTCACCCCTTTCTTCAGCCAAGAGTTTAGTAGCTTTTGTCGCTTCTCTTTTGATGTGACCAAAGGCTTTATGATTGAAGCCAGTTGCGAATATACCTTCAAAAGGTATTCCTTTAGATTGAAGATAAGCGTGGAAGCCCATTGCCCCAAGACCAACAGACCTTTCCCTATACGCTGAGTAGGCAGACTTTGCATACCCTTCTTTATCTTCTTTAATATAGTTTGAGAACCTTTTAAAATTTGCATTATACTCTCCAAGTTGCGATGTATCTACAGCATTATCAATGTAATGTTGTAATACATTATCTAACATTGTGATTAAATCATTAATAAATAAATTATCCTTTGACCATTTATCAAAGTGTTCTAGGTTTACTGAAGACAAACAACAGACTGCTGTTCTTTCTTCGTCTGTAGGTAAAGTTATTTCAGAACATAAATTACTTTGTCTTATAGATAAACCTAAATCTTTTTGAAGTTTTGGTAAGGCTTCATTACAAGTATCAATATTAATCATGTAAGGTTCACCTGTTTCTGCTCTAGCAAAAAGTATTTGCCACCATAAATCTCTAGCGTTAATTGTCTTAACAGCTTTATTAGTTTTAGGGTCTATTAATCTCCAGTCAGTATCGTCTTGTACCGCTTCTAAAAATGTGTTGGTAATATTAATTCCGTTGTGAAGGTTTAAACACTTCCTATTTATATCACCACCAGATTCTTTTCGCATATTAATAAACTCTTCAATCTCTGGATGACTTATATCCATGTAAGCTGCATAGCTTCCTCGTCTTGTAGTGCCTTGATTGAAGGCTAACATCTGAGAGTCTACTACATGCATGAAAGGAATGCTTCCAGTAGAACGAGAGCCATGAGTAGTAGATATACCATTACTCCTAACATCTCCCCAATATCCACCGATGCCTCCACCCGAACTAGCCAACCATATGTTCTCATCATAATGAGCAGATAAACCAGCCCTACTATCAGGAACATAATTAAGGAAGCAACTGATAGGAAGCCCACGAGTTGTTCCTCCGTTACTAAGTATAGGAGTACTAAACATGAACCAACAGTCGGAACTGTAGTCATAAAGTCTCTGAGCCAATTCATAATCTGTTTCTCCTTTGAAGGTAGATGAGAAAACTGAAGCCCTTGCTAATGCTTCTTGGGCATGTGTTTCTTTATCCCAAAAATATCTATCCTTTAGTGTATCTAGACTAAACTTATCGAACTTTTTTTCTTTATCATAATTTATACATATACCAAGGTGAGGTTTCTTTCCTATTTTATCTTCAGTCATTATCTTTTCCTATTAAATATAAAGCTATTATAGCATAGTGTATAATCTTTAGCAAGTCTGTATGGTTCTTACCGTCTTTCTTACCATACCTCATTGAGTATTTCATTATATTACCCATACAAAAACCTTCTCCATGACCAGCATCTAATATCATATCCGTTGCTTGATATTTTCCATGAGCATAGTGTTGGTTGTATGTACTATCTATATGAAACTTTATTGTTTCTAAAATTTTATCTTCGTTAAATTTATAATCTCTTTTCTTTTTCATGTAGTCCATTCCTCTGGTAAAGTATCTTCACTATACCATTTAAAGTTATTAGTCTCAGCCCACTCTGCATGAGTTCTTTTCGTACCATCCTTTCTTTTCTTTGCTTGAGGCATAGGTGCATAAGGTTTTTGAAATAAAAATATTAGCTCATAATCTTCCACCATTTCCTTAAATGCTTCTCTTATCCAAATGTATTTACTATACTCTGCATAATCCCAGAACCTTCCTTTAGCTTCAAGTAGTATTGTTTGACCATCAACTATCTTAATAAAATCTGGTTCGTATTTATGTTCAACAACATAATCTATATATTTATTATGGTGTGACCAGCCTTTCAAAACAGATTGGTGTATATCATATTCCCACATACTATCATAGCCTTTAGGGACATTAATCTTCTTAGGTCTAACCTTCCTTGGTTTTCTAGCCACGTAATAACTCCTCTAAAGTTACATCGGGATTACGTTTTATTTTTTTCGTAAACCATCTGAGGCTATATGCACTTAGCAACATGCGACCCATACCAAAAACATGTGTCTGTTCTGGTAAGAACTCGTGAAGGTTCTTTCTATTAATTTTAGATGTATCTTCACTATCAGGTGTCATCGTTCTTAACCATTCAATCAACATGTTCTCTGCTTTTCTTCTTATAAGTTTAGCTTTCTTGCCATTCATAATTCTTTACCAGTTTCCAAAATTGTAATATACTATTAAACATTTGTGTATGTTTAGTATGTGTTTCTTTATCCCAGATATGACATAACACTAGGTCTGTATCTTCTCTATCTACAAATATAGATACTCGTTCAGGGTCATCTATATTGCAACCTTGTGCATACGCAGATAATTGCATACCATGGTCATCATAAACTAACTTGGCAGGGTCTTTACCTTTAAGGTTATCTTTAGTTTTAAAATCTACAAAGATACCAGACTTAGAATACAAGTCTATCTTACCACCATAACCTTGATTAGCACAGAAAGAATCTTCTGCAATCCATTCTTCATCAGGAAAGTTTTCATCTAACCACGCCTGAATTATCTCATAAGTACTAGACGTGCCTAACCCTAAGAATCCCTTCTCAATATTGGCATGAATCTCTGTACCTCTTTCAGCAGCCTTACGACCTATCTCTTTAGAATCTTGTTTGCATCTGTAGGCAAACTCTTCTAATGATTCATTGTCTTGCTTTTCTAAAGTAAGTGCGGAGTTAAGAGCCTGATTTATTTTCCAGTTTTCTAGTGAGGGTTTAGCTACCATACCTAGAATAGTAGTAACCGAAGGAACAAAACCTTCCTTCTTTGCATCTCGAAGTGTGGTGTTTCTTTCTTTACCATTAGCACCTATGATTGTGTACATAGGTTCACCCTCTCTAGTGTACCAATGACCAGCCTCTGATTTATATTTTGAAGCAGCTAATTTATTATATACTTCTTGAGAAGAACTGTCAACAGTTTTATTATTTTTCTTTTTCATTTTCTGATTCCTTGAATGCTTTGATTACGTCACTTGAAAATAATTTTTGTAAATTAACTAGAAACATTTTACTTGCGTTGTTGTCTCCACCTGATACAGTCTTAAATGTATCAAGCTTATCAACTATAGTTCTTAGTACATCTGTTTTAAATACAAGCGTACAAAATTCGTTGTCTCCTACACATAGGTTATGAAACCAATAGTCTGATTCAGTTGCTCTAATACCAGATGGTTTGTTCCAACATTCATATTCTACACAAATGTTTCCTGTCTTCATCCACATACCTCGTTCAGATTTAACTTCTATCTTTTTATTGGAAAGCATATCTACAATTTTTTCTTCACGAATTGTACCATATTCTAAATCAATATCAAATTTCTTTCTATCTTCCTTATTAGGTTTCACCTCATCTTTAGTGTGTTTCACTCCAGTTCCCTCCTATCTTGTATTCACCATCCAAAGGACAGCGAAGATTAAATTCTTCTCCAGCTTTAATAATACTATCTACAGCTAAAGAACCTGCAAAATCTGCTTGACTTTCTTTCACCTCTATCTGCCACTCATCATGTATGTTAGCAACAAACTTATAATCAATGGTGTTTAAACGTAACTTTAAATCTAAATCAATAAGTGCTTTCTTCATTACAATAGAACCTGCTCCCTGTAATAAAGTATTCAAAGATGAATGTTGGTTACGCACATAAAGTTTTCTACCATCTATTCCTTTGAGATAAGTCTTTGATGATGCTCTTTGTACTCTATCTCTAAGAGATTTAAATGAAGGCTTATTATCGAAGAAATGTTGTCTAGCTCTTCGACCATCATCTTTACTTCCTCCGACCACGTTTCCAAGTTTTTCATCTCCTGCTCCGTACATAAGTGCATAGATGAATGTCTTTGCCTTATCTCTAGATTCAAGTTGTGCAAGTTTTTGATTAGAGGTGTGAATGTCTCCGTTGATAATTTCATTTATAAACTCCTCGTCAGCCATATAGTGTGCTAACATTCTTATTTCTAGTCCACTAGCATCAACGCCTAGTAGAACATTACCTTCATCAACAGTCCAACAAGCTCTGCATTCTTTACCGAAGGGGCTAGAAACACTAGGAACTTGTGCCATGTTGGGATTACGATGGGTCATGCGACCTGTGATAGTACCATTAGGTATTACAAATCCATGCACTCTTCCATCATCCTTGACTGCTTCAAACCACGAATCAATTTGTGCTATCCTTTTCTGTAATAATAAAAAGTCTACAATTAATTTTGCTTCGTGGATATGAGTTATCTTTGATAAAGTTTTCTCGTCTACGATGGGTTGACCTGTTGGTGTAAATCTATCTGGCTTCCACCCAAAATCAATTAGGTATTCTCCAATCTGTTTACGACTACCAAGATTAAACTCTTGTAAAGTTTTACGCATAAAAGGATTAAAGTTGGAAGTGTTTAAACAGTTTGTATATTCTTCATCAGTTAGTCCTCGTTTAGATAGCTGACCATCTTTTTTAATATAAGGTGTAACTAACTTACTATCCACCCATTTAGGTGTAAAGGTTTTCTGTACCTCATCTTCTATTGATTGTTTTGTTTCTCGTAATTCAGCTAATAATAGTTCAGCATATTTCATATCAAACTTGAAACCATTTGTTTCTTGCTCTTTAATAATTTTAGCAACACCCTGTTCAATATTGATTGAGTCTTTAGAAAATCCTTTACTTTCTTTTCTTAATTCTATTAACACTTGGGTATTTAATTCAACATCTCTAACACAATAGTCTAACATTTCTTGTGAGTAATTTAGGTAGTCATCAAAATCTATTTTATTATAACCTAACTTATATCCCCAGTTTTCCAAGCTGTGTCCACCTTCTCTTGTAGGATTAAACAAACGTGATAGTACTAAGGTATCCAGTACTGGGATATGTGATAAATCTATATCACTAAACTTATGTATTATAGGTATATCAAAACCAATTATGTTATGACCTATGAGCCTATCAGCAGTAGCTAAAAATTCATACCCCTTCTCTAATTCATCTGGAGTAAACTTAAATAGTTCACCAGTATCAGGGTCTTGAGCTACAATACACCATACCTTAGTTGCTTGTAAGTCATCTGTCTCTATGTCAAATACTAAATCCATAATTAAAATGCCTCGTCTGAACTACCACCGAACTCAATGTCATCGTTACTTAGTTCAGTAAGTCTTCCAGTCTCAGTATCATACATTACACTACAAGCCATGCCTACATCTCCTGTATATCTTGATTTTAAGATACGCATTTTTGTTGTCCTAGCTTCATCTATATCATCTGATTGTTGATTTCTTTCTAATGCTATCACACAATCACTCAGTTGTCCAATACTATTTGAACCTCTAAGATGTGATAAAGAAACTTCTATCCCATTCTCATGTCCTTTGTTTCCATCTACTCTACGTAAGTGAGAAACTAAAATAATACCCACACCTGTTTCTTCTACCAGACTTCTAAGTTTAGTCATAATAGAATCAATAGCTCTTCGTTCATCCCCTTCATGTACAGCACTAACTAACATGTGTAGATGGTCAACCACTACCCACTTACAATCACATCCTATAATCATAAATCTAAGTTTAGTGAAGATGTCATCAATATCATTAGTACCGAAATGAGAATGAACCCATACTCTATTCTTGTTTTCTCCATCATATAAGATGTCAAACATTTTATCGAGTTCTTCTGTAGAAAACTTCTCTCGTTCTTGGTCTATATAGAGTCTGGCATCTGCTTCGATAGAAAGGATACCATCAATAGTTCTTCTCCAATCTTCTTCAAGTGCTATGATACCAACGTTATCTTGAGTCTCTTTAATAAGCCAATGTTCTAGCTCTCTAGTAACACTAGACTTACCTAGTCCTGTTCCACCTGTAAGAGTTACAAGTTCTCCTTGTCTGAGTCCATAGAGTTTCTTATTCAATCCTTTGTAAGGATAAGGAACGCTTTGTTTCTTTTCTCTATTGTGAAATTTTTCTCGTTGCTCTGATACATTGATAACACCAGATGGGGTATAGACTTTAGCTGCCCACCACGATTCAACAAACTCTTTATGCTTGTTATTTCTAAGCATATCGTTAGGGTCTTTATACCCATTGGGGAGTGTAACTATCTTAGCCTTACTAGGTTTAAACAGCCTCGCTACTTTTACTGCTGCTTCCTTACCTGCTTTGTCATTATCGAATGCTATAATTACATTTTCAAATTCATCAAAGAACTCTAGGCTTTCTTTTACATCACGTACAGCTCCTTGAGCACCACGTTTGATGGATACCACAGCCCACTTACTACCAAGCAGTTCATAAGCCGCCATCGCATCACACTCCCCTTCCGTAATAGTAACATACTTACCACTCTTGAAGAGTTGTTGTCCGAACAAACCTGTTTCATTATAAGTGCCTGATACAAAGAAGTCTTTGTTCTTTACGTTCCTACACTTAGTACCTGCCAGTTCATGTCCGTTGTAGTATGGATAAAAATGTTTGATAACATTACCTTGATGGTCATGTGCTACCTTCACTCCATACTTGGTTGCAGTAGGCTGAGAGATTTTTCTGTCAGTTAAAGCTGAGAATACTCCCTCATCTACCACGTCAGGTTGTTTAGTTTCCGTTTGAAATTCCATATCTTTTCCCTCACATGCTTTATTATAATTAGGCATAAACTCACCGCAACTGAAACACTTTGCTGAATTGTCTTCGTTAATTCCAACAGCATCACTACTGTTACAAAGTGGACAGGGTTGATGTACCTTATCCCACGTTTTTTCCATGTTAGCCCTCACTATGTTTAAACGTTATCTGTTGATTCTTCTTCTATAGTTTCTGCATCCTCAACAGGTTCTTCTAATTCTACCACAGCTTCAGGAGTTTCTTTTAAAAGATTCTCCAGATTACTTCTATGTGTAGAACTTGCGAATTGTAAAGCCTCTATGATAGTTTCCAGATTACCTACCTTAGAAATAGTCACAGTTGCTCCACGTTTCTTATCCTCATCTGTTATCTTATTAACATCATATTGGACTTCACCATCATCATTTTTTATACTAATAATCATATTAAAATTCCTCGTTATCAGAGTCTTCCTCTGCATATTCAACTAAGTTAAGAACCTTTACAGCCATAAGTTCTGCAAATGTCCCGTAATTTCCAGTATAAGGTTTAATCTTAACCCTTACTGTCGAACCATTACCAACCGATACATCCATAGGATTTCCCTCGCTGTCAACTAACTTAGGTGCAGCGTTAGGTGTCCCATCTTTTCTGTTGGCATGTTTACTAAAAGAGAATGCAGGTTCATCATATTTGAGTTCACCATCTCTGGTTCTCACCTGTTTTAAACCTAGACCCTCCAGTCTATTAGCAGTATCCTCATCTGTAAGCACAACGATTTGATACTTGTGTGGTTCAAATCTCCTGTTAGGTGCAGTCACATTAGCATACATGCTTTTACCATCTAAATACTCATACATATTTTGTCCTCCGTTAGGTTGTATTAAGTGTAGCCATTATATCATACTTTGGCTTTGAGTTCAATAGTTTTCTTAAATTAATTTTAAGTAATTTAAACAAGGCGTTGTATTTGGATTGTTCCTTTAAGTCCCATCCACTCTTTAGGACACCTCGTTTAAACGTTTCAAAAGGAGCTGGTTTTAAAGGCACAAGACCAGAAACTTGCACGATTGAATCGTATGTCATAAGTTTAAAAGGAAATTTATGAGGGCTATCCTTATGACACGCCATGAACATCACCATCATTGTAATTAAAAAATGTATCCCAACAAAACGTAGCTTCCCTCAGAAAAGAAACTTTAAAATGTTCGTTGATGTGCTCTACCATATACCCAGTATGGTTAGGTAAAGTCATAACAAACTTTTGAAAGTTCTTATACTCCTCCAATGTTAGTGTCCTTGTCTTGTTGTTGTCAATCATGTCCGACATTATACCATATCTCCTTTGTAAAGTCCAGAACTATT
>Ga0115011_10003103_pt1 | contig 11354 bp, 9 predicted proteins | sample TroAtlMetagenome_2_FD_88705 | JGI IMG/M metagenome (GOLD analysis project Ga0115011, IMG submission 88705) | Marine eukaryotic phytoplankton communities from Atlantic Ocean - Tropical Atlantic ANT8 Metagenome | ecosystem: Environmental > Aquatic > Marine > Oceanic | place: Tropical Atlantic... | reverse complement strand
TTGGTCAACTCTGAATTTGTAAGATAGATTGTCAGCATGATACCTGCGAACATCATCATCCAAGCTCCAACCAGTTTGATCATCCCACTTGCCTTCATCAAGATCTGGCGGAAGGCTTCGCGACCCGTCCCCACCAAGAACGTGACAAGCGTCATCAGCAGTAGGACACTGAGCATGATTCCTGACAAACCGGTATAGATTGCCGATCCTCCAATCACCGTGAGATAACCTACGAAAGGAATCACCGCTGCTGCTGTGCAATCAATGGACCCTGCTGCATAACCAATGCCCCACAAGTACATGTTGCGTCGAGGTGTGAATCGATCATCCATTTCAGTGGTCGAGAAGCGTTGCACAATCATTGTGTCAACCCAACCCAGCAGATGGGCCGTACCACCCATCAACATGAATGAGCCGAGGATGAACAATAGGATTGCAATCGCGAGAGCGAAGTTGTGTAAGTAGAGAGAGATTGGCAGGACTTCTGAAAGTCCAACCACCAATACACCGAGGATGAGGAAGAATGTGATCATCCCCATGCCAGCCAAGAAACCAACCGATAGATGTCCAGGCATCTTGCCTTCGAGTTTCCCACTCTCTCGCAATTCATCCTCACGCGCACCTAGTGAAATGTAGTAGCCAATGTAGGAGGGAAGAATGGGGAATGCGCATGGAGAGAAATACACCAAAACACCCAGCATCAAACCAAGAACAAAGATGGCCTGTGCAGATGTGTCCACTTTGGCAAGCCCGCCACGCAATGATTCAGCTTCACCAGCCACAGCGAGCTCGACTGCTTCATCGAAAGATTCCCACTGATCACTCGGCGTGCCTGTGTTGGTTTTGTGAATCATGTAACCCTCGTGGTCAATGACCAAAGCGAGTGGGATGGCTTGAGCAGAGTAGTGGGCTACGATGCTGGTAATCGAATCATTGGTGATGACGTCGTCTCCATCGGCTACTGCGACAACCCATGGCATCATTCGATCGCCACTGCCAAAGGTTTCGTTGATGTCATCGAAGTCTTCGCTATCCCACCAAACACCGATTGATACGATGACGACAGGGTATGGACCATCAAGAGCCTCGTACTCAGCCTGTGATTCTTCCAAGTGCTCCTGCACATAGTGACAATTGGAACAGGCCACTGCCATGAAATCGAGGATTACTGTGTGTCCACGTAATTCAGACAGTTGAAGAGTACCATTCTCATTGGTGAAATTGGCCTCATAGGTGGTTCGGTTCAGAGTCGGTGTGACGAAATCAGGTGTGGGCTCAACATCGTCACTGGTACCAAAACTTGCAGATGTCGATTCAAAGATTGAGAGGCCTGCCCAAGCAATTGTTGTGAACAACAATACTGAGATGAAGAATGCGTTCCAAGTGTCCTTCTCTGCGAAGACACCAACGTCGCAACCGGTTTTCTGCTGGATACGATAACGAAGCGATGGTTTCCATTCTTCGACTACTGTCGTTTGCGAAACGTCCTCAACTTTCGACTCCAAAAGGTCTGGATTTTCAGGATCGCCGACGGCAGTGAACATGCCCTCTTCGACTTCCTCACTCATCGTGCCACCAAGACAACGGGGTGTCACCCAGTTCTTCAATTCCATGCAAGAGAACCCACGGCATCCCACAGTGTATTTGTCCGGGACAAACTATACCGATTGTGTTCACGTCGACATGGTATGGCCGAAGACGAGGGGATGTTCAATCTTGCAACCATTTTGAAAATCGCAGGTTCCGTGCCTATTTTATTGGGCATCATGATTATTTTCAACCCAACGGGTTCACTTGTAAATGGTGATCAGCTTACAGATTCAGGGTTAATCATCGGACGATATGTTGGAATGTTAGCGATCATTTTCGGTTTATCTCATTGGGTCGTTTCAATGTATACCACCGAGAATTTACACATCTTTGCGCGCTTCTTCGCGATTGGACATATGGGGATTGGTGGCATGGACATGTGGAATTATTTCCTAGGAAACGTGGAATATGATGCGTCATCAATCGTCGGATCAATTTTCCCATTCGCCCTAGCTATAATCCTTCTAATCAACTCGCGTACCTCTGAATAATTGGGTATTGCGTCAGTGTTAAGCAAGGTTCGCAGGTCGCAGACCCATCGGACTCGTGGTCTAGGGGTTTTGACGTCGCCTTCACATGGCGAAGATCGCCAGTTCAAATCTGGCCGAGTCCATTTCTCAATCTTCGACGTAGTCATCGTGTAAGGGGTCTGCAGAGGCAACCATGTCGTCTCTTTCATCGAATTCACCCTCTTCTTCCCAGTCATCGTCCTCATATCGACTCCCACGTAGGAAGATCACTGCGAGAGCGAACATGGCAACTCCGAGCATCAGCAGTAGAGCGATGCCGCCAATCACATTGAGTGAGAAGAAGCCTTCTTCAGGAGTGGGCTGGATTTCAAGAGTGAGTGTCAACGTGTTGTTTTCATTGATTTCATCGATTGAATTCTCAGCATCGACGTGGACCAGAAGATCGAGTTCACCCTCCCAATCCGGTTTCCACACCATCGAAATTGAGGCTGATGATTGGCCTGAAAGGAATCGTGCTTCAACACGACCTACTTCCTCGCCCAGTGCCTCAAGAGTGACAAAGAAGGGGTCCGTGGTCTGATTACCATGATTCTCTAATGTGATCGTGACGGTTGAATCCATGCCAAATTGTGGATCCGTAGGCTCTAGAACGACATGGGTGGCCACAATGTCAGGGCGTACTTCGAGGATTGGAACCCGGAGTGGCCAAGTCGAGGTCGAGCCGAGCCCCGTGATGGGATTTCCAGTCAGGTCAGTGGCATCAACCCAACAATCTAGTTTGTCATCTGCAATCATCGGTTGGAAGGATAGATTGGCCTGGTATCGAGAGACTTGGCCCGCAACGGTCTGCACCGCTGTGGACCGCAAAGGTTCACCAATCGATGTGAAGCCACGCATGATCTGGCATGTCATTGGCCACGATTCATTGGACAATCCTGCACCGATGTCTTGCAAACTGAACTGCAGAATGATTTCAGTCGCATTGGCAGGAATGAAGTTCGGTTCGAAACTGATGAGAGTGGGCGCATCCCCATCCACCTGTAATCGCAAGGACGAAGCAGTAGATTCAACGATTCCCGGGGCTTGATTCAATAGAAGATTTACCCTATAGAACCCATTACTGTATGCAGACACATCGCCTGAGAAATATCCCTCATCATCTGCTGTTACCGTCAGAGGAAGGTCGGATGGAACTTCAAGTTCAATAGTGTATGAATTCGCTGGTGGAGCCAAATCTGCGGATGCATATCGAACATGACCACTGATCTTCAATCTTGCATTGAGTGCGACATAATCATCCTCTGAAAGCGGAGTATTCAGTGGGTCATCAGCCAAGGAGATCGAGAAGGCAGACAATTGTATGTTGGAGTCCAATGTCCAGAATATACCTGTGTAGAGTGTTTGAGGCCCTGTAGAATCTGTCAACTCCATTGAAATCTCATTGGTAGCGGAAGATGGATTGAACACCGGTGTGAATGAGAATGAGAGATTCAGATGGATTTCCTCGCCTTGGCTTGTAAGCATGTATTCTAGAATCTGCACCTCAGGATTGCTCGAAGAGAAGCCATTGGCATCTGTCCATGTCAGTTCGGTGTTTGAGCCGAGGTCGACGACAATCTCCTCAATGTCGCCCAGTTCATTGGAGTCGTTCAGTGTGATGTTCAACCAAGTCGAATGAGATGGGACGAGGGTGTCTGCGCCGTGATATTGTAAGGTGGCACCAGTGAAAGAGGTAGGGCTTGGTACCAATGAAATGTAATTCGCCAAGTCTTGTTCGAATCCTGGGCCACTACCGAGATCGTTGCCTGCGATATCATGCCCTTCGATGAAGAGAGAGACTCGCTGGCCCTGTGCATTGGTTGTATCGTCATATGTCGCATGATAGAACTCGGAATCGCCCAACCTCTGCAACGGTCCACTCGCATATTCCGTGATTGAAGGGATGCCATCACCATCATCGTGTGCTGATTCAATCCACCAGCGAAGGCGTAGAGAGCCATCATCAATGCCAATGGAATCTGCAATTGAGACATTGAACAATTGCTGTGAATTGGGGATGATACGATCGCCAGACGGGGTGTTCAGTAGAACCCCGGGGTTGGTTGCATCGATATTGAACAGGCGCTCAGCATCGCCTTCCGGCGTAGAGTCGAATGGGCCTGCAATTTTTGCACTGACGGTGAAGCCGTCGTAGTAATTCGCATCCGGCGCAACCGAGTTAATGGTGAAAGTTCCACTCAAATCCGTGGTTGAATTACCACTGACATTCTCAAGTTCGACTTGCACGTCCCCTGGCTGTGGACTGCTGGACTCGTCGAGGAAATGCACCACACCTGTTGCGCGAAGCAAATCACCTCCAGCGACCCATTCATCTTCAAACACCTCTGGCCCACCATCGCTGGGAGCGGTGTCATCCCACAGATGGAAATCCACAATCTCCAGTCGCCTCTCATGATTGGTGGTCTCTGTGGAGAGCCGGTCGGTATGCAGATTGTCTGTAGTCGTGACTTGGCCCAGCCATGCCACATTCTGTTCTTCGGGCCAGTTCCAGTCGACTTCAAGATTCCACTCCATCAATCCAGTGTCTGAATTCAAGGGTTGCCAGTTGCCTGAAACATTGGCAACGAATCCATTGTCATCATTGATCCAGCTGCTTGCATTGTCGAATGAATAGACCAGAACCGGTGGGTTGGATACACCGGTGATTTGAGGCGTCATTGCCAGCCAAGAGAGGTTCGCAAGACCTTGATAGGACGTGACCTGAATTCCAATCACTTCCGTATTCCCATTGGGAACCAATGTATCCGTGGGCAACATCATCGAACCGACAGATGGCGGACGATCTCCTAGATTGATGTTCAGATTGCTGAGTTCTACAATCCCGGCACTTCCACTGGTGACGTTGATTGGAATGGTCACATTGCCCGTCGGGTCAGGAGTCGTTCCGCTCAGATGCTGATTGATCTCTGATGTCAAGGTGCTATCGACCACTGTTGGTTGCCAATCATACTCGATATCGATATTGCCGAGTACAAGTGTGGCATTTCCTGTGACACCGAGTGGGATATCCACGAAATCATTGCCCCAAGCATCTGTGAAGGTCGGCACTGCATTGGCCAACAATGCATTGAGGGTTGCAGAGAAGTCAGGCGTGGTGGTTCCATTGCTGAGATTGCCAGCATGGCTCCACTCAGAACTGCCATCATTGCCGACATCAAGCCCGCCGGTGACATCATCCGTACCCTCGAACACAATGGTCAATCGGGGGCCGTGGGTTGAATTCTCACTGGATGGAATCGATAATCTGGACCCGTCTGGTTTGCTGGTGCTCTCATCGCCAACCAGTAGCAAACCTTGGTTCGGAATGGTTCCATTGACCCAACCCTGAATCAGATCGGTCAAACTGGAAGAGTTGAACTCCATCCAAGTCTGCTCCAAATTGGCCGGGCTGTTCGTCACATTGGCAATTGCACTGCCACGGTCCGTGGAGCCAGATGCACCCGAAGAAGACCAGGCGTAGTCGGCCCCCGTCACATTGTCAATCGCATTGTTCCATGTCACGCCCGGACCCTGTTGAACAGGTGACCCGGACTCCATTCCTTCAATCCAGTCCTTCAGTAACGGGTGTACCCTGTAGGTGTGCTGAATAGTATTGGCCTGACCAGTATTGGCGTTATTCACGCCATCCTCAATCCAGAATGAAAGATTGGCATCCAATACCGTCACAGCTGGAAGTTGAGTCAGGTTGAACCAGTAGGCCGAGCGGTAGATATTCCAATTCGCCCATTCTGTTTTGCCCACCCAAATGAGAGAAGAATTACCATAGTTGCAGTCTTGATGGGTGGAATTCCCCCATGTACTGACTCTGCGCATTGCCGCATCCTCAACATCATTCCCACTAAGTGTGAGTTGACTGAGCGTTGAGACCTCCAAGGATGCTGAACTCACAGTTGCGTTCAGTGGCAATCGAATCGAATAGGTTGAATTGGAACCAGTAGAGAGGTTGACTCCCGCAGAATGCCAACCATTGGAAAATTCATCGATATGTCCGAATGATCCGTTTCCAGGACCCCCGAAGGCCCATTCTAGGTCCCCATCATTGCCGACATCGATACCGATGGTAGTTGGATAATCCCCTGCTGCACCTTGCCAACCCCTGACATCGAGTGAGGCCGCACTAACTACCGAGGTTGCACCGAGTATCAGGGTCGTACTGACATCATGGCCACTATTTGGGAATGTAATATTGACAGATTGTGGAAATCCATTGTTTCCAAAATGGTTCACCTGTTCACCATTCACGGTAGCGAACAAGCCTGGGGCGGAAAAAATCGAGGCGAGGAAGAGGAACGAAAGCAGGAATGCCGAACGGGCAGACGCTTTCATTGTCATGATTGGGGATAGAAGTGGAGAGGTTAAGGATTCCCTCACACCATCTCCTTCGTCCTTTAGGACGAATCGAGGATGCGAGATGTCCCAAATCGAAATGTTGCTGGATGTACGAATCCGCCACCTAACGCGGTTCGGACAATGTCAAGATATCCTTCTGCTTGACCCGGTTCCCGGATTCCACCCGATAGTTTGAGCCCGCGTGCCTTGCCATCATTCTCATGGCTCCATGTAGCCAGTAGTTCAGCCAATGCCCGGGCAACCAAAGGTGTGCAAGCACCACGCCTCCCCGTGCAAGTTTTGATGAAATCCGCCCCAAATTCCAAGGCCAGTTTTGCACCCAATTCCACATAGGATAAATCCATCTCGGGTGTCTCCAAAATCACCTTCAAAATCTTGTCACCACAGGCTTGTCGCATCTGAGCCAAATCGGTGGCTACTTTGTTACGATCGCCATCCATCAATGCATCGAAATCTAAGACGACATCAATTTCGTCAGCACCATCCGCAATGGCCTGTTTAACCTCTGAGATTCTCTCATGTAATGGCCCGTCTCCATTTGGAAATCCACCCGCAGCACACGCAATGATTCCCGCATAGTTTGAACGGGCTATTTTCACGTGTTCGGGCAGGACACAAATGGCTGCAAAATCATGTGCCGATGCTTCCTCAAGAAAGACTTCGATTTCTCCTTCTGGATCAAGCATCGTGAAATCACACAATGCCAATAATTGATTCGACACAAATTCGCCTCACGCCTTTGCGTGATAGTCTTTGCACAGGAATCGATTGCATATGGATTCGCCACAGCCCTCAAAGACCGGACACAACTGCAGTGGAATGTGTCAGAACGAATTCACAATTTTGGGGCCGGGCCAGCCGTTTTGCCACTCTCAGTGGTTGAAGCTGTAAGCGATGCTCTGCCCAACTTGATGGATTCCGGGTTCGGACTTTGTGAAATCAGTCACCGTAGTGCCACTTTCCAAAGTGTCGTTGACAGTGCGATGGAGCGGGTTCGTAGAGTCTTGTCTATCCCTGAGGATTACACTGTACTCTTCCTCCAAGGTGGAGCATCCCTACAATTCTACATGACAGCACTCAATATCCTAAACCAAGGTGAAAAGGCAGACTACATCATCACCGGTGGATGGGCACAAAAGGCGCTCAAAGAAGCGGCTAGAGTTGGTGATGTAACAGCCATTTGGGACGATTCCGAGAATGGATTCAAATCGGTTCCCTCCGATGGAGATTATACTGTAAGGAGTGATGCGAATTTTGTCCACTACACATCAAACAATACACTCTATGGAACCCAATATCATCACCTTCCAGACTGTGGAGGGAAACCTCGAATCCTCGATGCGAGTTCAGATATTGCAGGCGTCCCAATCGATGTCAGCGCTCACGAAATCATTTATGCTGGAGCGCAGAAAAATTTGGGACCCAGTGGAGTCACACTGGTCATCCTCTCACCATGGGCGATGGAGCAATGCGGGGATGATTTGCCCACAATGTTGGATTACAATGTCCACGCCTCCAAAGGCTCACTATTCAACACACCCAATACATTCGGTATTTTTGTTTTAGATCAAGTATTCAAGTGGCTGGAAGACAATGGTGGATTGGACGGTTCAATCGCCCGTAACCGTGCCAAAGCGAATTTGCTTTACCAAGAATTGGACCGCTCTGATTTCTGGGTACCACATGCTGAAATGAATTCGAGGTCGGTGATGAATGTCACGTGGAAGTTAGCCAATTCCGAACTTGAGCCCGTGTTCCTTGAAGAGGCAATGGCAGCGGGAATGGGTGGACTGAAAGGTCATCGAAGTGTAGGTGGTGTTAGGGCCAGTTTGTACAATGGCTGTCCATTGGAAAGTGTGGTTGCTTTGGTCGCTTTCATGCAAGACTTTGAGTCCCGACATGCCTGATTCATGGTTTTTCACAACGAAGGCCTGAAGTGAGTGAAGTTTGGCCCGAAATCATGGTGGTCGTCGGCATTGCGATGCTTCAGGGTGCCCGCCATGCACATATCGATGCCATACAGAGAGCATCTGACGAGTTATCATTGACGACCAAAGTGGTTGAATTACGAACTGTAGAAGATTTGCAACAACAAGACATCGATGCCCTGTTGTTACCCGGTGGAGAGAGTACTGTCATGAGATTGCGAGGCAATGATGACGCCAGTCGTTTACTCCCTGCATTGTTTGCATGGATGCGAGAAAATGAGGCAAGACCTGTTCTTGCAACTTGTGCTGGCGCCATTCTTCTGGCCGACCCCCAGGACGGTGGACCTCCTTTGGTGGATGCTGAAATCGATCGGAATGCCTACGGGGGGCAAGTGGATTCGTTCGAATCAACTCTTGATTGTGGATTTCCTGGCGTTTTCATTCGCGCTCCGCGGTTTGGCGAGGTACGTGATCATGTAGAATGCACGTTGTCTGGGGAAGCCGTTGGTGTTCGAAATGGAAATCGAATCGCCCTGACATTCCATCCAGAACTAAGTAATGATTCTCGATATCATCGAATGTTATTGGAGGCCTGTGCATGATTGAATTACCTTCAATCGATGAAGCGGAGGGGTGTATCCAGTGCCAAATGGGCAGTAAGCTCGTGTTGTTTGTCACTGGGCACTGCCATTGGATGTGCGATTATTGTCCTCTCTCTGAGAATCGACGTGAAATCGATTTCATGTATGCAAACGAACGTCGAATTGACATCGGCGACTGGGCTACCGTTCTCGAAGAAGGGAGAGCCATGAATGCCACCGGAACTGGCATCACAGGAGGAGATCCAATGATGGCTGCAGAACGTAGTATGGAAGCCTGTCGTATGCTAAAGAAAGAGTTTGGAGAGAGCCATCACATTCACTTGTATACCAGTATTCCATTCAAACCTGAAGTTGCCCAAGAATTGGCGGATGCGGGTCTTGATGAAATCCGCTTCCATCTCCTCAATCTAGAGTATGAACGATATGTACCAACCATGCAAGCTTGCCGTGACGCAGGATTGTATGTCGGTATTGAGTTGCCCTGCGAACCAGATCAAGAAGATCGACTGCACGAATTGATTGAAGAGATGCGGAATGGCCCTGCACTATTTCTGAATCTAAATGAATTGGAAATTACCGTTGGTAACTTTGACAATATGGAAGTCCGAGGTTTCAATCTTTCAAGCGAAATTACAGCAGGAGCGGAAGGCTCCGGGGAACTCGCAAGAGCATTGCACGCAAAAGTCACCCCAGATTATGGCTTCATGCTCAAATATTGCACAGCATCGTACAAAGATTCAGGGCAACTAAGACGCCGATTCCTTCGACGTGGGGAACACACAATTTCACCACATGAACAGTTGACTGAAGATGGGACAATCATTTTTGGAGCCGTCTGGTGTACCGATGAAGAGGCGGAAGATTGGATGACGGAAATTCAAGAACAAACCGGAATCCCGGGACAATTTATATTCCACGATTCAAGTATGGGTCGACTCGAAATTCCATTGATGTTGGCAGAGGGGATTGCGGATGATGTCGATGCACCCGTTGCGATGATCGAAGTCCACCCTACACATGAGAGGTTGGAAGTCGGTGTTGTTTGGTTGAACGATGTGCGTCCGCAGTGATGTGGTCGTCGGATTCAAGAACGATTGCCGCTCCGCAAGACTCGATGTCAGAGGATGAATCGACTGAAGAAGTCGATGAGATGGACACTTCTGAGGAAGAAGTGGTTGAGCCCACAATCGAGGAACTATTGGCTGAAGCCATTGCTCGGGCAGAAAAAGCAGAAGCTGAAATCACTTAAAGAGATGCGGATATCGTCAATCTTCGAAGGCGTTCGGCAACAGATCGCGCTGAATTACTCAAATTCGCTGGATTCAATCTATCAGGTCGAATTCTTCCAGTCTTAGACAATTTGAACAAGGCGCTTGAAGCCGCAGAAGAAGGTCCCTTGGCCGATGGTATTCGTTTGACACGGGACAATCTACTCGAGGTTCTGAAAGGAGAAGGGCTGACCCAAATTGAAGTTGGTTCTGAATTCGATCCCAACAAAATGGAGGCAATCACCACTCTTCCTGCCTCTGAAGAGCATCCAGATGGGACAGTATCGATACACTAGAATTAGGTTGGATGTACAAAGATCGTGTACTACGTCCAGCCCGGGTCGTCGTCTCAAAGGAGTGAGAAGATGGAACGACTAAGGTGGCTATTGTTGCCTCCTGCAATTTGGATTTCCTGTATATTATTGATCCAAGTTTTGGGCGGTATTGTCGCCCCAAGTTCATCAGAAATACCAGAGCAGCGTCCCGAAGGAAGTCATAATTGTTCGAGAATGATCGTCAACTTTGACACCTCATCGCAGGAGCTTCACTCCGCAGCCCTGGATTGGATTCAATCCCAGAGCAGAACTACAATCATAGAAGATGGTGAAAATACATCACATTCGGTCTTCAGAACAAAGTGGATGATGTTCCAAGATGATTTCTTCCTAGAAACTGGCTGCACTGAAAATGGTGCATGGATCCAAATCCATTCAGAGTCTCGACTTGGAATCGGTGACATGGGTGTCAATCAGAACCGTATCGATGCATTGGTGGAACATTTGGATTCAATTGTATTCGAAGTCGGTGAATGCTAACCTACAGGTTCGCCACCCGTACCCATGTGGAACAATCGGCGTTGCCAACCATTTTCGAAAATGAGGCGAACCACAGCCTCAGGCATGTTGACACATAAGGCTGCGATTGCCGCCTCTTCTTCCATTACTGTCGACAACATTTGCATGGTGGCACGAATACGCCATCCTTGCCAATCATCACGCTGTGTCAAATTTCCATCGACGACCGCCCAATCTGCGGCCCTATAGAGTTCTGAAGTCGGTTTATCGGTGGTGAATATAGCAGCAGGCG
>Ga0115011_10003102_pt1 | contig 11355 bp, 19 predicted proteins | sample TroAtlMetagenome_2_FD_88705 | JGI IMG/M metagenome (GOLD analysis project Ga0115011, IMG submission 88705) | Marine eukaryotic phytoplankton communities from Atlantic Ocean - Tropical Atlantic ANT8 Metagenome | ecosystem: Environmental > Aquatic > Marine > Oceanic | place: Tropical Atlantic... | reverse complement strand
TGAATGTTTCGTTCAAACACATGACGAGGTCTGTCAGGTATTATCTGTTTCCATGCGTCGTTGTAAAAACGATCAACAATAAGATTACCAGCACGCGGTGAAAAGCCAGTGACTTTACAACGAATGTAACCTTGTTGGTATTCAGCGACTAACCAGTCGCCTTCGTTAAATATTTGTTCGGCTTTTACGCCTTCAGGTAATTCTAACCAACCACTAGTAAGTTTAATAGTGTGGAAAGTAGTACCTGTTACTTGATCTTCAACAGTGTTAGGACCAAACAAAAACCCGTTTCTTTGATACGGCACGTTGTTTGCATCACACCATCTTGAAGTTTGATTGTTATATCGGTGATGATTTTTGCTCATGATTTTCTCCTTCATAGTCATAGGTTTGTAGTAGTCTTGCTAAATACCATTGGGCTTTTTGCAAGTCTTCTTTTTGGTTCTTGTATTCATAACGCCATATGTATTTTATGATGTTACCTTTCAAGTAGCCTTGGAATTGTCGAGTGGTCATAGAAGCTTGAATAGCTTGTATGCACTCAACTTCTCCAGTGTTGTAATGGGGGGGTTGGTTTACATTGTCCATAATTACTCCTTAATTAGTTCGCAACAGTTAGCGTGGTATCTGACCCGCTTAAAATCATAAGTATAAACTTAAAGTTTCGTTGAGTATATCAACGCTTATCTTGCATCGATTCTTAGGAATTCGTATACGCTTTCGGACCTCTAGCCGCACTAGGTTCCACAGGTGGTTGTATCAACTAACTGTTACGATATTTCTTTTTCAAGAAATCACGGTTGGACTCTTCGTACGATTGAAAAGTAGGATGAACTTCTATGCCATAGGCACGTCGTTCAGAGCAATTCTTCTTGTACATACGAAGAGCAAATTCTTTATATTCCGTAGTGTTCGCAAAATGTTTCATACATCTCTCCAACTATTGGTATGTCTAATTCGAACATTGTATCAATAGTTGCAGGTGTAGGTACAGCATCAGGATCATCATACATTCCGGGTTTTGCTTTATCCTTCATGTAATCTTTAACTGTTTCATGAAACAAAAGATGTACAACATCTTCTTTATCTGCATCATCTTCAAGAATATATCGGAGTATTTCTGACTTTATAGTCTTAACAGGATATTTATCAAAGAATGCGTTAAGAGTAGCTTCTAGCCATGTACCGTGCCATTCTCCCCATTCTTCTGCTTTACGAATTAATTTACCCATTTTCTTTTGTTTTACTTTTTGCTTGTGACTAACGTTATTACTTAGCATTACAAACCTTGATCGTTTGAATACTGATTGTGTTTACGCCAGTCTGGTTGTTGTGTTTGCCATTTTATTTTCGGCACAGATACATCTCGGCCAAACATACGTTTAGTATCTTTAAATACTCGTAGCTTTTCATGCACCATTGTTTTCTTCATTACAAAGAGAACAATAGATGCAACTAAGCCACCAATCATGGCACTCGCCATACCGCTGAATGTACCATAAAAAGCAACCATTAAAGTAAGAGTAATAAAGATGTCAATAAAGACATCGTGGCCGATGGTCTTACGACCACCCGCCTTAAGCGCTAGCAAAAGTAGACCTAGCGCGCTGAATATTCCTATTGCTAGCATTGTTTCTGTCCCTCCACATTAGATAGGCCATATAGCCAAATTGAATTAGTTCGATAAGTATCCACAAAGCTGTTGTGATACTTGAGATTGCACTAGACATAATCATACCTCCATATGATGTATAGCATGCTACCAAGCAATGGGGCTAGTAGCACAAATGTTATTAGATGTTGCATGATTAGAGCTATTGCAAGTAAGCCCATAGTCGCTACAACTGCCTTAATTCCATACTTTTTAATTGTATGTTTAATTGACTTCAATGATTTCTCCATAAGGAGCCTCCGTAGCTGAATTAGTTATCCAAACAACTGGAAAGTGCGGTTGTTTTCCAAAATCGTTTGACTCCAAGTCTGTAAGATAAATAAGGCAAGAGACACTTGGATATTTCTCTGCCATTTCCGCAACAGCTGGTCCAAACCTTGTACCGCCACGCCCTTGCATTGTAACTTTCAAAGGCATTGACTCACGAGTAAATGACTGTTCATCGGTCACATCTGTATCTGCTTGCATAAAACGAATATTTTCTACATTAGCGTCAACCAACATAGAAGATATCTCGCCTAGATCTTGATTAAGTTCTTCATCAGTACGAGAACCAGAAGTGTCAACGATGACACCAATTTCTTCAATACATGGTGAATGTAAACTAGGCAGATACAAACCACTAGCAACAAACCTACGATTAGGTTTTTGCCAACTGTAATCTGACTTGTTGTTACTCTTTAAGAATCGTGCAAGTTTTTGTTTCCAATTGACTTGTGGTGACACAATGTCATCGACAAGCTTAGACAAACTACCGGGTAGCTTACCTTGTGCTTTAGCTGACTCAGCTGCTTGTTGCACTGCAACTCGCATGTCTGCTTCGTGTTTACTTTGAGCACCGCTGTCGGTCAAAGATGGGTTAGGTTGTACACAAGTACCATCAAAGTCAGATAGATTGTCAGGCAATCCTTCTTTACCACCATTCTGTTGCAGAGTGGTGTAAATCTCATCAGCAGTCATGTCACGATACTTCTCATCAAGCAGTCCACCTTCGGGCAATATCATGCCAGAGTCAGTGACGACTAGATTAATTACATAGTCGCCAGCAACGTTCCAAAGAAACGGGTCACGCTCGTTAAGACGAAGTACATGCATGTAAACACAATGCATAACTTCGTGAGCAAGCAAACCAACTCTTTGCTCAGCTGTACACTTGAGAAAGAAGTCTGGGTTGATTAGTAACTTTTCGCCGTTTGTAGCTGCTGTTGGAATATCTTCGGTAAACTCTGCTCCCAATCGTAAGCAGAGCGTACCGAAGAATGGTTGTTTCAACAACAACGAAGAACGAGCTCGAGTAAAAGCTGTTTTAATATCTTCCATTAGTCATCATCTCCTAGTAATGTTGAACCAAGAATCACAGCGTTGAAGTCGCCAGCATGTTGTTCGACAAAACCTTTGTTTTGTTGTGCTTTTGCTCTACGCTCTGCTTTCTTGTGAATGGTTACCATTTTATCTGGGTCAACCTTTTGCACCATAGATGCCAAAGCACCACCGGGCCATGCTTTCAGCGCTTGATTAAGCGTTTGAAAACGAAGCAGCATCTTAGCAAACTTAGCGACTTCATTTTGTTTTAGAATGTCATACATGTGCCTTGCTTTAGATATCTCAAGAGCTTTGAGTACTGCCTCGTCTTGAGGTGCTTTGTAAAGGTTAAATGGTAATTGACTTCGATAAGAACTACCTTTCAGGAATGGTTGCTCTACTGAAAGAGGCATAGTTCCATTATGTATTTCTGGTGTTTCAGTATTGCATTCCCACTCTTTAACCAAGTTTTGAACTTCCCAAGGTAGCTCTTTTTCAGAATCTGATATCTCTTTTGAGTCATAACACTTTGTTTCAAATTGAATATGTAACTCATTGTCGGTCATAAAGAATGAATCGTCATCATCAGAGCTAAGATCAAAGAACTCTACATCATCAAGTTTTGATGCATCTCTGATTCTGTCAACAATAGGTTTGACATGAACATCATAAATAGCATCGCCTAAAGACGCAGGGTACTCTGGTTTTGGTTTAGTGTTTACATAACTCTTCTCATACTCTTTGCAGAGGTCAGCAGTGAGTTTGTTTGACATACGAACTGTAGCCATAATTTTCTCCGTTGTTACAATACAACATCTGCGTTAGTTTTAACCCAGTCTTGTATTGCTTGTAGTTGAAATAACGCTTTGTCAATTGCAAGCATGCTCTTGACTAAAACGACCTGAAACTCAGTAGGTATCTTTTTACTAAGTTTCATAATGTTTTCTAGAGTAGATTCTTTTGCTCTAGAAGCCACTGCACCTGTAAGTGCATACAATACTGCCGGATCCTCCGATGGCATGTATGAACTAGGATTAGCAATCAAGTTGTCAATATCTGGCAACTTGTCTGCAATTTTTGCAAACGCAAGAAACTCTCCAGCAGGACCAGTGCCTACAGCACCAGAGATACCAAAGAATAGTCTTGAATCATCCATGTTATCTGTTAGTTTCAAACGCTTGTCGACAAATGACCAGCTTCGAGGAGTAGGAAAAGCATACTCATCAGCTTTGAAACTGTATAGAAGGTTAGGACGGTAACGCATAAAGGAAACCAAAGTAGTGTGTACTTTGTTCTTTATCGCCCACTCGCACCAAGCATCCAAGCTAGGCTCGAGTTCGTAATGCATCAGCCTGTTTCTTACAGGTGAGGGCATTTGGTATACCGAGGCACCGTCTGTTAGACGATTACCAGCGGCAAGACATGACCAACCGTCAGGCATTTTGTAGTTACCAACCTGACGAGTTAGTAGAAGTTGTAGAAACGCATTCTGTGTAGCAGGTGGTGCTGTCGGTAGTTCGTCAATCATAAACAAACCACGAGGGCCGTGCGTTTCTTCGGTAGGGAAAATATCTGGTGGAGCCCATGAGGTCATCGCACCATATTTTTCATTGTCAACGATTCGCGGTATACCACGAACATCGACAGGGTCGAATAGATTGGCACGAAAATCTAGTAACGGTATTTTAAGTTCATCAGCGACTTGCTGAGGAATTTCAGATTTACCGATACCGGGTCCCCCCCATATCATAGTGTTTAATCCAATACGCATATTATCGCGTATCTCCTGTTTTAGATCCGTTGCTGTAACGGTCTGCATTGTTGTATCTGACATAGTTTACTCCTCTTATCAAATAGTTATATTTCAACGGGTTCAATGTCACGAACTTTCACTTGATCGTTTCGTATCATTTCGCCCAACCTTTCAATTGCAAGCTTTTTGTAATCAACTTGTTCATCTACCGGAAATGGAGCGTGAAACTCCACTACAATGGTGTTGTGTGAAAAAGCATCAACAAACGTAGCTCGAAATAATCTTGTATTATTCATATTCATAATTTTTATTTATAGAGGACAAAAAATCTCCGATTTTTTGTCGAAGTCTATAAGGGTTATACTGACAAGGCGAGGGTACAAATCTGAGATTTGTACCGAGCGACTTACTGTTTTGGTTATAAACTGCATTCCGGCATTTATTGTCTATCGGACAAGCGAAGGCACGCCCTTCCCGGGGCGTGCGAGCTTTACTAACTTTGTATGTATAACCTATCGGATGTTCCGAAGGTACGCCCCTTCGCCGGGGGCGTACGAGGCTAAGTCTATTTTATACATAACTAACTCCAAATGGATGTGCGAAGGTACAAACCGCCGTAGGCGGGCCGACGGCACGCACGAAGTGCGGTGCCCAAAGGCGGCCGGAGGCGTCTTTCCGATGTAGACGAACACGCAGTGTTCGGCGGGGCATCGGGAAGATTTAGTTTGTACGAGCACACATCTAATAGTTTTTAAAAAATAAAAAAAGAGCTAGGACTGGCTGTGTTTAACTTTTGGGAGAGAGCCAGCCCTAGCCGGATAAGGTAGGGGAAATATATAAAACCTACCACCAAGAAGAGTAATAAACTTCTTTACCTTCTTTCAACCACTCTAGAGCTTTATCACAAAACTCTATATCTTGGTCTTTGTATTCTTTCATAGCATCTTCTTGAAACTGATGTCCCCAGAACATACCATCTGAACAGAAAGGTAGTTCGCCTTTTTCTACAAAATTACGAATTACTTTTATATCTGTTTCATCTAATTGCACATTTTCACAATTAAACTCAGGTAATACTGTACCAATAGCTGAAGTTAAACCACGGTAAAGAAAAGCACGGTCTTTTTGATCTTCTGGAATGTAAAGCCTATCGCCTTCAACAGCGGCACGAACTCCTTTTTCATCGGCAGGCACAGGCGTACCTTCATACTTTTTACAGAACCAAATAGTCTGCATAAGATTGTGTAGTCTTGAATGCTTACGCCAATCATACTCAGCATTAATTTGAAGTTCTTCTTTGATTGGCACTACATTGCCTTCCGTTTTTGGTTGAGGTTGGGCCCAACCAGCCATCATATCTAATCCCATTACACCCTCTCGTGTCTTGTAGTTGATTCGCCGTTAGTCTGGTACACAATTTGTTGGCACACAGTCTTACCGTTAACAACAGTTGAAGAAATGACCTTTCGGTCTCCCGCTCTTTTTCCTTTGTAAAAAGGTCTTGGTAAATTATTTTTAGACATATGTCTCTCCTTTAATTGATATACATAATAAAACACACCAACACCACCAATGGTGTTTTTGTGTACAAGTGATATTTAAGTGGATTTTTAGCTACCCACATATCTATTTTATTCAACATTTTTTTCTCCTATATTAATTAATGCGAAGCCTAAGTAGTTATGAAAAGGTATATTTGAACCTATTCGGCTCACTACTTAGACTTCGACTTTTTTATGGATTGTGAGCCGAATTCTATGCCTAGCTAGTATTCTCAGGAAGTATAATTGAGATGAACTAGCTAGGACTTTGTAACGCTTACGCGTTATTTAGAATGTCACGCATGTGAGAAGTAGTTTGCGCGTTAAGTTCACGCTCAACTTTTCCACTAGAATCAGCCTGCTGTTTGAAGTTCCATTCAGCAAGTCTTTGCATTCTTTGCTCAACAGCATTTTGAACACGATAGTCATGTATTTTCGTATCTTTTAGTCCAAAGCTGTTATCTAACGCTTCGATTGCTTGGGTAAGCATTCTTGCTTTACGACCAAGGTCAAGCATCTTTTGTTCACGCTCGAGCAACCAATCAGGTATCTCGTCGTCTTTCATAGCTGACATTGACTCTTGATATTCATAAGACACACTACAAAACTCTGACCATGTTCTGGTAGCGAGTTGTAGTATATTCAAACCGGTTGATTGAGGGTCAACGCCCAACAGGACTTGAACACCATCAACAATACGGTTTACCAACATATCCCAATCGATTTGCTGTTCTTCAACAGTTCTCGTTTTACCATTTCCGAGATCAATCTCTGCGAAAAATGGGGCAGTACCGAATTTCTCTTTGAACACAGCCATGACACCTGCTACAACCGTAGGGTTGAAAGTAGGTTTGCCATCGTCAGTCAATCTGAACTTACGGTGCCACCAATCGGGCATTACAATACTCGCTTTAACAGCACGAGCTTCGGTACCTTCGGGGTCGCCGTTCGTATCAGGAACGTACGCACTCTCAGGTGTGTGATTTGTGGGCACGAGCTCTTTAGTCTCTTGCTCACTTGGGTCAAAATATCCACTCATATTTATTACTCCTAGTATATTAAGTGATTTATTAAACGCATTTACATACATAAATGCACCTATTCAACTGGCTCAGATATTTGAGTCAATTTGAATTCTTTCTAACTGCTCGGGTGAATACTTCCTAAAAGGACTTACTACCTTACCGAACAATTCTGGTTCATAAACTACGAACATATCATCTATGACCTTAACGATCGTGCCATAAATACACTGTCCTTTAACCTTTACATCGTCTCCAATGTTCATGATATCTCCTTAATCTTTGCACGTGGTAAATCAGCCATACATCTAGCCAAGTACAAAGGATCTTCGCTAGTGTATGGTTCATCATTGAACAGATGGTCAATGTTAGTCAATGTACAATGACCGAGATAACTACCGTCACAAACTCGGTTTTCATTACCGATTGGTGCCGTGTAATGTCCGTGTCTGTCACGAGTGCCTTTGGCTTTAGAGCCATAACTCTTTCGCTTTTTATATTCAAGCAAAGGATAGATAAGTACGAAATTAATCATTATTTAATCCCTCCTAGTGCTCGAGCTACTTTCATGAAAATAGATTCTGGTACATCCATTTTCACAGAAGATGACTCGCCTTCTCTTCTAATTTCATTAATGCAACCTTCTCTGCCAAGCTCGTTAACACAATCTATACAGACAAAGATTACTCCATCATCAAAAGTTTGACCGCCGTCTTGATAACTAAAAGTCAACCTTTCAACACCTTCTTTATCGCATCCAAAGACACAACTACATTTATTCATAATATACTCCTATATATTTACTTTTTATTTATAGAGGGCGAAAAATCTCCGATTTTTTGCCTACTTGTGGTACACCCTGGTACACCCTAAACCATTGATTTTATTGAGCTTTCGTACTAGGGTGTACCAGCAACGAAAACTAGCTGGTACACCTGAAAGCCCTGCGGTAGCTAGGTTTCGTGGTAGGTGTACCATTTGTACCGGTTAATTGTTAGTTTAAACAAAGATTCTATAACTACGGTCTACGGTCTATTACTAAAGCTAACGCAAAACCTGTGGTACATTCGGTACACCCAACGGCAAACGGCCACAATCCCAATTGATATATGGTCTTGCGGTGTACCACTTGTCTTATAAATAGCTGGTACACTGGTGGTACACCCGGTACACCTTGGTCGCACTCATATAACCTACATGCAACCAACCGCGTACCAGCAGACATCATCAGTATATCTGATGATAGTAATCATCTTAACGATGATAGTAGTGGCACTCATATTCCCGGGGTTTTTAAATAAGAGAAAGCCGTATCTAGGGGGAAGATACGACTTTCGTGGGGACTAAGAGATTCTATCCATATATGTTTGGATATATCTCTCATTGACTCGAGCTTGTTCTTCAGGACTGTAATCCTTGGGCTCGACTGGAATATCTTTTAACACTTGTTTTTTCTCCTTTAGTGCAACGAATTCCCTCATTTCTTTAAGTACTTGAACTTTTGTTTTATTATCTTTCCATATTCTTGAAAAGTAACTAATACTGTTCTGTATAAGTTCTCCTGTGTGGACTGTAGCGTCAAATCCTGCGTCCAATATTGTGAGACCAGCAACTTTGCCAGCCTCAACAATACGCTCTTGAGTGAGCTTAGCCATTCTGTGCTAATTCCTCTTGAGCTTCAGGGTTAATCGGAACCTCACTACCATCTTTGGATGGAGTGAAACCATGTTGAGAAACAGTGTAAGAACCAAAGTTCTCCATCATTTCATTAAGAACAGATATATGAAAAGCAATCTGATGTTTGTTCTGATAAACATCTCTTGTGATTGCATTACCGTTCTTATCCTTGGATACGTATGTACGCATGGGAAGAACAACCTCTTCGTATCTAACACTTCCATCAGGATTAACAATCCTTTTGGATACCTTACGAGATTGAATCTCGTGATATTCAGACGTAGTACCGTCAGCCTTTTTCGCTGTCTTAACTTCAGCCTTGAATATAAAGTCAACTAATTGTTTAACCATATTAATTACCTATATATTTTAGATTAATGAGAAGGAACCAATTCCCTTCTCTTACTTATTATTTATAGAGGGGAAATTGGCTCTGCCAATTTTCCTAGAGCGAAGCTCCTTAAGATGTCTCGCTACGAGCGACGGGCTACGATTTGGCTAGGGGGTAAATTGATACAAGGTTCCAGCATGCAATAATCTGAAACAAGGTTCCATAATGAAAACCGTGTGACGGGCGTGCTAATGATGATAGTTAAGGCATTGCGTGAGCAATAAAATAAAAAAATTTTACTAAAAAAATTTTCTAGCAAAAATTTGTGCTACAGTGGGCAAGCATGAGTACTAGGAAATGTACTTCTTGCAAAAAGGAGTTGCCTTTAGAGGATTTTGGGACCCGAAATGATCGTGGTACAGTTTATTCAAAAAAGTGTAGACCCTGCGTTGACATGGTACGACGAAGAACCGCTAGTTCAACACCACAAACATATCTAACCCGCCTCTTTGGTCAACTTAAACACGGGAGAACTAAAAAAGAAAAATCTAAAGTTATCTGGGATATTGAATTAGAAGATGTTTTAGAATTATGGGATAAGCAAGGAGGTAAGTGCGCATTGACCGGATTGTTTATGACTTATCACAAAGACGGGGGTGGCAGAAGAGATTTGAATGCCTCTATTGACCGAATAGATCCAGACATTGAGTATTTAGTCACCAATATTCAGCTAGTTTGTAGTAGAGCAAATATGTTAAAACACACACTAAAAGAAGATGAGCTTTATTGGTGGGCTAAAAATATAGTAGAATTCAAAGAAAATGACTGATAAAGACCAAAATTTTGAACAAGAAAGGGCCGAGCTTCAGTCTCATTATCCCTATGCCGATGTCAAGCTTAATGAGTTAAGTGTTCAAGAAGAACGCCTCATACTTTTTCATCTCCGTGGCATGTCGAAAGCTGCAGCTGGACGCGCAGCTGGGTATAGTGATAATGAGCATGTCTATAAAGTGTTTAAAAAACCAGCAATACAAAAGATGGTTATTAAAATGCGCGAAGAATTCAAAGAAGAAATTAAGTTTGATAAACAAACAGCGACAAGCATGTACTTGGAAGCGCACCGTAAATCTGCAACAGCGACAGAAGAAAAAGTTATCACCGATTCATTGTGCAAGCTCCACGGTCTATTTGCTCCAGAGCATGCTACACAAATCAATATCAATCTGGATAGAACTGTAGAACAATTAGAGAAGCTACCAGATTCTGAATTACTCAAGATAGCGGGAACTGATAACCAATACCTTATGCCTAAAAAAGAGGATAAAAAATGACAATCAATATAGACGATCTGATAAGAGAAGCGGATGAAGTAGAGAAAACTCTCACGGGACCTGAAAAACACGTTATTGATTACCATAGGAAAAATATGGGGTTAAATATTAAACACCCTAAGACTGGAAGACCTATGACTGCGTATATGGTAGGGCCTAAAATGCGTAGAGGTAATTATGAGGGTATGGTTGCCTCTGTTCCGGGGTTTGTACCGGGGCACAATAGCAACAATCCAATGTCTGAAGACCAAGCCCATGACTATTGGTTTGATGAGATAGAAAAAGGCGTTTGGCCCATATATGATGAAAAAACTGCAAATACGAGATCTAAAGAAGTACATAAAATCATGGATAGCGACACTTTGAAAGCTATGAGAGATAAACGTGGAGAAAAGAAAGATTAAATACATTCACGTTAACCAGCATAAGATAAGGGCTAACTTAAAACACGGTACGAATGAGCCAGTTATAACTGTGAAAGAAGGTAAGAACAATACCTATTGCCACGAAGTAACTATAAAAGGTGATTCTACTGTTCGCTATAGTGGTACAGATAAACCTATTCTACCCTGCGGAGCCAGAGTAGTTATTGAAACTGAAGCAGAACTAGAGATAGATGGAAATAAAAAAGCTTGAATGTGTGACGTGTAAAGCGTTGCATCCAGATACACTGTACCCCAGTGATGATCAGATCTGCGTGTACTGTAAAGCCGACGAAGCGGAACG
>Ga0115011_10003098_pt1 | contig 11361 bp, 9 predicted proteins | sample TroAtlMetagenome_2_FD_88705 | JGI IMG/M metagenome (GOLD analysis project Ga0115011, IMG submission 88705) | Marine eukaryotic phytoplankton communities from Atlantic Ocean - Tropical Atlantic ANT8 Metagenome | ecosystem: Environmental > Aquatic > Marine > Oceanic | place: Tropical Atlantic... | reverse complement strand
GGATGCCTCGCCCTAAAGTCACCGGCCAGGGCACCGACCAAAGGGGTAGCGACTGCATCACCGGCCAGTAAGACCCCCATTGGGGATGGTCCCACGGCCGTCATGGCGGGAGGCTGATCCGGTGCACTACAACTCGTAGAGAGAAGGAGCAGCAGAAAGAGGGGAGGGGCACTCTTCACGAGCCGACGATGGCACGAGCCCCGGAGGGGATCAAACCGGCTGGGTGCGCAGGGCCATGGCTACGATTCGGTCGCCATCTTGACGAAACTCGACAGCGAGTGCCGAGGGGCCCAGAAGTCGTGCTGCGGGTCCATGGCACGAGACCGACCAGTGGGCGTCGAAGCGCACGTCGCGCCACTCTACGCCTTCTTGCCAGAAACCCGTTCCGAGCGCTTTGGCTACAGCCTCTTTGCCCGCCCACATCCGCGCCGCGCGCAGATTTGTCATGGGATGCATCAATTCTTCGGGAGCGCAGACGTGGGCCATGAGGTCGCGTCTGGATCGAACGCGAGCGATACGCTCGATACTCACCACGTCGACCCCGAGACCGACGAGCCGTCGATTTACCATCTGGCCGAGCGCAGGGCTGGAATCCAGTCGGTTGCGTCGTCTTCCAAGACCTCGTGGATGACGATGAGCGGGTATCCCAGGATGCGGCCCAATCGTTCCAAGAGACGGGAGGAGATCTTGCCGAATGGCGCCCCTTCGATCCGAAACCAAAAACGCGCCACGCTCACGGGCTGTCCAAAGTCGAGGTCCCGGAGAGGGACGTCGTTGCGGCATGCGGGGCAGTGGTATTCGACGCGCTCCAAAGGGAAGAAGGCCAGTCGGGCGAAGGTTTCGTCGAACTCGTCTTCGTCCACAGGGTCACCACATTCGCCGCAGGCAGCGTCTCGGAAGCGATGAGAGGCCTGCTCGCGCGGAATGAACTCGGGCTTCTTTCCACGATGAACGTGGAAGCCCTCGAAGGTCATTTCCGCCGGCAGCAGGTGTTGGTCGGCGATATCCGGGAAGAGATTGCCCACAGAACGACCCGGCGCATATTCATTGGCGCCCAATTCGGCACCGATGATTCCCGAGTCAGCCAAGAAGTCCAGCGCAGATCGCATAGCAGACTCCTCGGGGAGGGGTGCTTTACGGCCTCGCGGAACGAGGTAAAGGTTCAGCATGTCAACACGCGATCCTCTTTCGTCTCACGCACCTACATTGTGCGCAGGAATCGCTGTTCAGCGCAATTATTAGTGCCAGATCGCGTTGGACAAAGGCGCGACGAAATCTGTTATGTTGCCGCCGCCAAAAGCAAAACAACGGGGTTCTCATGAACAAAGTTTTTCCGTCGGCGGCAGACGCAACTCAAGATTTGAGAGACGGAATCACCCTCTTAGTGGGTGGATTCGGTCTCTCCGGAAATCCTGAAAATTTGATCACGGCGGTCCACAAAAGTGGGACGAAAGACATCACCTTGGTCAGCAATAACGCGGGGACGGATCAATGCGGCCTGGGGGTTTTACTCCAGTCGCGTCAGGTCACCCGAATGGTGGGGTCTTACGTCGGAGAGAACAAGGAATTCGAGCGCCAATTTCTGGCCGGTGAGCTCGATGTGGAACTCTGTCCTCAAGGGACACTGGCAGAGCGGCTGCGTGCTGCCGGGGCCGGTATTCCTGCTTTCTATACCCCGACCGGCGTGGGCACCTTGCGGGCCGAAGGGCGCGAAACCCGCGAATTCGATGGGCGGACCTATCTCATGGAACGCGCCCTCGAGGGTGACTTCGCCCTGGTCAAGGCCTGGAAGGGTGACACCCACGGGAACCTCGTCTTTCGCAAGACGGCCCGGAACTTCAATCCGCTGGTGGCTCGCGCCGGCAAGGTGACCATCGCCGAGGTCGAGGTATTGGTCCCGGCAGGGGAGTTGGATCCAGACGAGATTCACCTGCCCGGTATCTATGTACAGCGGGTCATCAAGGGTGAGCATTACGAGAAATGGATCGAGCAGCGCACGGTGCGCTCGCGGGAGGAGGGGTGAAATGTCTCTGAGTCGACAACAAATTTGTCAGCGTGTCGCCCGTGAACTCAACGACGGCGACTATGTGAACCTGGGAATCGGGATGCCCACCCTGGTGGCCAATTATGTGCCCACCGGTGTCGAGGTGGTCCTTCAAAGTGAGAACGGCCTCTTGGGCATTGGCCCGTTTCCTTACGAGGAAGACGTAGATCCGGATCTCATCAATGCGGGGAAGCAAACGGTGACGACGGTCCCCGGGTCCGCCTTTTTCGACAGCGCCGAGAGTTTCGCGATGATTCGAGGAGGGCACATCGATGTGGCCATCTTGGGCGCGATGCAGGTGGCCCAGAATGGTGACCTGGCCAATTGGATGATTCCCGGCAAGATGGTTAAGGGCATGGGCGGCGCCATGGACCTCGTCAACGGGGCGAAGAAAGTCATCGTTACGATGATTCAGACGAGTAAGTCTGGCGCCTCCAAGCTGGTCGAGGCCTGCTCTCTACCACTCACTGGTATCGGCTGTGTCGACCGAGTGGTGACCAATCTCGGGGTCGCGGATATTACCGCTGACGGCTTTCTGGTGAGAGAACTCGCGCCCGGTGTCAGCAAGGATGACTTCGTCAATGCATGTGCCGGTAAGGTCGCCTTTGCTGAAGACCTCTGCACCATCGAACTGTGATGCGTTCCGTCCACGCGCTTGTGGCCACGAGTCTCGCGCTAGCGTGTACACCCGCAGACCCTCTCAGTCGTCTCGACGCCGGGTCGCCCATGCCGGTTTCAGATGGGGCGTTCGTGGATTCGAGTCGCGACGCTGAAGCCACCGATGCCACGGCACCGGCCGATGCGCTCGCGAGGCCGGATGCGCGGACTGAAGGCGACCTTGGACCCGAACCCAGCGACGCCGAGGGCCCATCGGAACCATGTGGTGATACCGCCTGCAGCGAGCATCAGGTCTGCGGCCAAATCTGCGGGGAGCCCATCTGTGCGGGGACGGTATACGGCGTATCGTGTCTCGACAATTGTGGATGCGTGACAGGCTTCGAGTGCAACGAACTGAGCCAACGCTGTACCCCATGTGTCAGCGATGGGCAGTGTGAAGATGGGGCCCAGTGTCTGCGGGGCCCGGGGGTGTGCGCCCCTCGAGTGGCGGTCGCAGACCTGAGCACATTGATCTCCGTCGTCATCGATTGTGGCGCAAATGTGGCCGATGAGGCCCCTCGAGGCTGCGCCGAGTTGGATACATCGATGGGGCTGACTCAAGAGGGGATGATGATAGATGCCCTCGAGCCCTTCGCACGTGATGCAGGATGCGCGGGACTCCCATCTCTGACCCCTGAGCAAAATCAAGCACTGAGCGCCTTGCTCGGCTGTGAAGCGGGGCCTGCGATGTTTGAATGGCGAGTCGCGCTGCCCACGGGGCTGACCAATGCTGGATGCGTGTACACCCTTCCCAGTGGCTTGACTGGTGGTGACGCACCGCTCGTGGTCGTGGACGAGTGCGAGACTCCGCCTCGATTTACCGACTGACCCGCCAAGATGTGCAGCACATCTGCTGCCGGCGATACGCGACTGCGTCAAATCATGATTCGCAATAAATCTCGATTTCGGACCCACAAGGCCGGGCGGCGCTCGGGGAGGGAGAGGACCGGCGGTGTATCCCGCCGTCTATCTTCCGCTAGAAGGTGGCGTGTACTGACAGCCCGCCGAATGTGGGGACGACTGCGGCCGTGGTAGTGGTGTCCGACAAGAAGAGTAGATAAAGCCCAGACACGGCGGCGATTCCCGCGGTGGTCGCACTCACCACCATGAGGGTTTGCGCACTATGGAAGTCTGTCTCGAGTTGGTCGTACCTATCGCGCTCGGCTTCGACCAGGTTCTCGGCTTCGCCCAGGGCAGCGTCGCGCTCTCCGAGGAAATATAGGGAGCCGACACCTGATACAGTGGCGACACTCAGGGCGCCGACACCGGTCCAAAAACGCCAGTTCTTCTTCTCCGCTGGTGCCATACGAACGGCGACTTCTGGTGCCTTTTCGGCAAATCGGAAAGGCGCCAAGCGGGTCATTTTGTTCGGCTTGACCGTGATGTTCCGGGTCTTCGTACCACGGTCGACCAGCGAGACTTCCACCACATGAGCGCCCACCGTCAATGTGACAGTAGAGGGCGTTTCACCGTAGACCGTTCCATCGACGCGGACGGTCGCACCGGCCGGATCACTCTCGATACGGACCGTGCCCTTCGGTTTTGTCTGTACGGTTTCTTTGCCTTCTACAAAGGCCGAGACCGCCAAGATCATGTCGTCTAGGGCACCTTCGCCGGCGGGAAATGTCCACGTCTTCTGGTGAATGATCCGCCTGGAGGTCGTATCCAGGATGTTCAACGACAAGTCCCACTGGTCACTGCGCTTATCCAGTTCACCCCAGAGGACCTGCTCGGCTTTCGCCCGTCGACCGAGTTGGCTCATGCAGTCCGAATAATCACTGTCACAGTCGAAACCGATTCGAACCGCAGCCAGGTCGAGGGGGGACACCCGCGCAGCGTACCGTCCCGAGTCCTTAGAACTGTCGAGAATGGCCTCGTCAATCCGTTCCCGCTCGGCTGCGTGGAGGTCGGCATTCACCTCGGCCGTCGTCCCGATCGGAATCACCGAAAGGACGATGGCGTCATCTGCCGATTGAGCCCACGCTACCGGGAGGGCGAAGAGGAATATGAACGTCGCGACGAATAATCTCATGGCCATCTTCATATCATGCCAGTCGTAGAAGGCAACACGTGGCACCCAACTCGGTTCATTATCGAGGCCAAAATTGAGCCTGTTGGCAAGCACGCCCTCGACATGCGCCGCTATTCGCAGGCCCAGTCAGGGATTCTTTTAGACCTTCGTCATGTCGATGGCCCAAGGCGATCTTTCTGACCCTCAGACGCGCGGCTTCGGGGTGCTCGGGGTATCGCTGTAAGAATCGATCCACAACGTCTGCCTGTCGACTGGGATTGATTGTGTAGAGTTCGATCGCCCGAAGGAGCGCTTTGGCCCCATCGGGACTGTCATTCACTTGTCGAGCGAAGTCCTCGTACGCTCGCGCCGCCTCTGCGCGGCGACCGAGGGTGTGGAGCAATCGAGCTCGGTGGAGATGAACGACGGTCGTTTGCGGATGGGAGGGGAAACGTTCGATAAAGGATCGAAATGCAGCTTCGGCCCGAGCCGGGTGGAGTGCGAGGCACCACGAGACCGCGGCGCCCAGGGCTGCACTCACTGCCGAGTCTCCATCGGCGGCCTCGACCGAACGTGCGAATTCCGCTGCCGCCTCGGCGTACTTCTTTTGGCGCAATAGCCCATGTGCGCGGCCCCGGGGTCGGCCAGTAAATACACTCTGGATGCTGCCTTCGAGTGCTCTGACTCGGGCAGCCGGACCCGGTGACTGGGCAGCATAGCGGGCAGCAAGCTCGTCTCGCTGATCTCTTTGAGCCGCTAATAAAAGATAGGTGGCGCTCAGACCAAGTCGGTTGGATGGGTGTCGATGAATGATGTCCTCTAGTTCCTTGACGGTGTCGCCCAGGGGGCCGGCAGCAACGCGGAGCGCGGCCCGATCGAGGACGAGCTTGTCTCGTTCAGCGCTCTGGAAGGGGAGAAGGCCGATGAGCCTGCCCTGGGCTGCGATTGCCTCACCGATACTGGGGTGTCGCGGGGCTGCATACGGTGCACCGTCGAGCCATGGACTCACTGGCGCGCCTTTTACACCGGCTTCGCGGCCATAAACCACGGCAGCGTCTACCAGAGCGCGGGCGGCTGCGCGCCGCTGCTCGGGCTGTGTAGATCGTTCGATGAGGGCCAGGAGCGGTCCGCGAACGCGTCGATAAAAACCCACAGTGCCCAAGCCTGAGAGCACCTCCAATAGGGGACCGTCGGCCAGAGTAAAGGCCTCCAGGCGCGCCGTGAGGAGTGGCTCGATCAGAGTGCGAGCTGCCGTTTCGACGAGCACCCCATCCATGATGATTCCCTGCAGTCGTCCGTCGATCCGTTTGACCAGTTGAGCACTCACCCAATCCGCCAATTGGCCCTTGTGAGCGTCGCGCCAGGGGCCTGCGCTCCCGTATCGACGACAGGCCAAAGCGAGCAATTTGTCCGCCCACCGGTGAGCGCCAGCGTTACGCAATCCGTCGATGACCATAAGTGTCAAATGAGCGATATCTCGGCTGTTTTCGCCCAGTATTCGCTCGAGGAGGGTGGTTGCTTGATCCAGGCGACCTTGAGTGAGGGCGTATACGAGCGTGGGCCGAATGAGCGCCTTGGGGACCGACTCTATGCCTCCTTCTCGAAAGGCGGCTTCGCTCAATGCGACTGCGGCGTTGAGACGTGCGCGTTCGGCAAACGGGCCGGGTGCGTAATGCATGGCCTGGAGCCAAGCTTGGGCGGACACCGCCGGCTCGCCATTCTCTAGGGCCAAGGCGCCGTTGAGGGCGCTGAGATGCGTGGTCATCAAGGGACTCAGCGGCCCCTTGACGCTGCGCATCTGTTCCATCGCGCCGGCATGGTCTCCCGTGCGCCAACGAATGAGCGCATTCACGTAGCTGCTTAGGGTCGGGTCAAAGGGGCCTGCAATACTCAAGAGGCGTTGAGCCAAAACCGTGTTCCCATCTTCGAGGGCGAAGCCGGCGATGGAAAGGGCTGCAAACTCGGCAGCGACATCTTTGGGGTGATTTTGCCGAATGTCGGAGAGGAGCTTCATGCCTCGACGCCGACGTTTGCTTTTCTTGGTGTGGTGATCGTCCAAGAAGAAATACGCATGAGCTAGATGGAGCCCGTAGAGGGGCGCCCGATTCGGCTCTTTCTTGAGGATCTGCTCCATGGTCGTGCGCCTTTGATCGACGAGAATCCGATGTTCGACTTCCATACGGGCCAGGGCTGCACCCAATTGTGCGCGGCCATACTCCGGGAGGGGGAGGGCCTCTTTCCCATGGCCAGCGAGGCGACCGCGTGTTTCACGAATCCGAGTCGCACTGCGTTGGATCGCCGCCTCTACGAAGGTCAATCGCGGGTCATCCAAGGCGGGGAGATCGGGTGCGGGGACCGGAAGTCCGGGTAGAGGCCACTGGGCTGCTAACGGACGATCCTCCACCGGGATGAGTTGGCGGACGACCCGCGCGAGGTGTTGCACCATTGCCTCTTCCACCACGCGGGTGGGGGCTGCTTGGCGAGCCGTCTCGGCTGCCTCTAAGCCGTCGAGCAGAGTGCGCGCCACCGCTGCATGGTTCCGTGACAGTTCGTCCGCAGCCCGCGCTTTGATGAGGGCGGCGACGTTCCCCGCTCGAGGGATGTCGCGACAGTCCGTGTCGGCGGCATCGATTTCACCGCGTACGATGCGTCGTTCACAGTCGTATCCACGACCGTCCATGGGCGGGGACGCAAGGGCCGTCAGGGGAATGAAAAGAATCCAGAATCGCTTCATGGCCCCAGTTTGGGCCGGAAATGCCCGAGGCGCAATTTCATCGGTGCGCCGACTGTTTATGGGCCCGAAGGCTTTGCGAAATGTGGGGGGCAGAACTTACTCGGCGTCTCCGTGCGTCCGCAGTTCCTTGACCAAATCAATCACCAGCATGCGGCGGTCAGCCCCACTGGTTCGAGCGTGTTCCCGCCCTTTCCAGTGGAGTTCGACCAAGCCATCGCGACTCACGCGGGTCATGTCGAGCTCCGTCGTCGCGTCCAAGAATCGGTCGATATCCGCTGCTCTCAACTCGAGACGATTCGCCAATTGCGGCTTTGAAAGCGTCGTATTGTCGAGGTGGTCCAAGAGCTTGTTTAGCTTCAACGAGGTGAAGAGTTTGCTCGCAGGCGTCCGGGTCTGGGCCGGTACAGCCGGTACCGGCGAGACCGGATCGAGTCCGTCATTCCCGCTCGCGCCTGCACGCGTAATTGGGGTGGCGTCGACCTTTGGTTTCTTGGCGGCGCTCGAACGGCTATTGGATTGCCGGGATCGCTTGGCCAACTTTTCGTTCGCTTCGCGTCTCTTCGACTTCTCGAGTACCTGCTCCAGGGTGACCCCCGGCGTCGGTTCGACCCGGCTGGCGCCCAGTTGCAAATCTGCAAGGATGCGGAGCAACCGATCGGCAAACTCCGCGTGCAAAGCGAGCGTGCCGTCTGCCTCGGCCAGGACTCGCTTGCGACAGAGATCGCGCTTGAGCTGTGGAAAACTCAACTGCCAAAACTTCGCTGCCCCGCCGGTGAGTTGGCGCCCAGCTGCGTCTCTGACGTCATCGATTGTCCCCGGATGGAGCGCTGCTGCGTCCACTAGAAGCCGATCGAATGTCTGGGTTATGCCGAGTCGACGCCAAGATTGCGCATCGAGTCCTGCCAATTGTTCGGGGGTGATCGTCACCGCGTCTTCCACTGAAGACCTCCAGCCTGAATTGGATGCATCGTGCCAGACTCGATCCCGTGGCTCAAGCAGCCTTTGAAGAGGATCGTAAGTCTTGAATGTGCATTCAGAAAGTGACGTCCAACGCGAGCCGGAAGCCTAAGTCGGATGCCGTTCTCTGTGAGTTGACAGTCTCTCGGGTCCAGAGCGGGCGACCATCGTCATCGCCTGTGGCGAAGGAACCGCCTCTGACCATCACGCTTGCTGAGCGACTTACGCCGCGGGTTGCGGTCCATTCGCGGACACCCCCAGCAAAGTCACACGCGCCGTAGGGCGAGCAGTCGTATTGGCTGGAGCCGGCCGGTGGTGGCCAAGGGCCCGGACTGGTTGAGGGGCAGGATGCATATGCGGGTTCCCACGCGTTGCCCCACGGATAGCTTCGCCCTTCGGTGCCACGGGCTGCCTTCTCCCACTCTTCTTCTGTGGGAAGCCGGTAGGGCTGTCCCGTCTGCTGCTTGAGCCAACGGCAATAGGCCACAGCATCATCGAAGGTGACGCCGACGATTGGGGTGTAGTCGGTCCATCCCAGGTGTTCGGGAATGACATATTGGCCGCCTGTGAGCCCCAATAGGGGCCCATGACCTTCGTGGTCTCGGGGCAGGCGACGGACAGCGTCTTGTGGGTTGACCGAATGTAAGTGGTTGAGGAATCCGAGGTACCCGACGGCTGTGACCGGAAAAATGCCGATCAAGAAATCCGGCAAGGCCTGCTCCATGGGCGGAAGGTAGGCATCACGGGTGGTTCCAAATCGGAATGTACCGGCCGGGATGTGGACGAACCCTTGTGGGATGGTGTTGGCCGGTAGCATGCGCATACGCAAGCGGGTACACCGCCCCGGTTCGATGACAACCGTGGTGTTGAGCGTCTCGCGATTCACAGCCTGGGCGGTCATTCGATAGGCGCCGGCTGGGAGTCGATCGAGTTTCACCGGTGCGCTGCCCAGGTTTCTCGGGGACGCCGGAATCCATCGCCGGGCCTCCTCCTCGAACGCCCATAGCCAGACTTGGGCCCCTTCGGGCTGAATCTCAGCGTGCAGGCTGCCTTCATCGGCAATCACTGCCGCAAATCGTCCGTCGTCGTACTCCGACAGCATGCGTCGGTAATAGGCGGCTCGTGCCGGATCATCGCGACTCCGAGCAGCTTCGAGTCGGGAGAGAAAGAGATCGCACAATTGTGTGCGGGCCTCGCTGTGATCCGGGTCTCGCGCCACCGCTTTACTGAGCGCAAAGACCGCTTCACCGAAAGCATCACTGATGGCTGTTTGAATCTCTTTGAAGCGCCGTTCGGCGGTCCACAAAGACATTTTGGCGTCTGGGGAATCGCCGGGGTCGACGTGGGCGCGTGCCGTCAAGTATTCGTCACTGGCGAGCGCGGCGTCTTCCAAGAGGGTTTGGTGCCGAGTCAGCGCGGCCATCCCTCGCTGTACTTCATCGTCTACGCGCGGCAAAGATTCCGCCGTATTGGTCATCACCTTGGGAGCGTCGAGGAATCTTTGGACGGCATCGGCCAGGGCGCGGGCATTCGGATATCGACTATCCGGATCGCGGGCCAGCGAGCGCATGCAGATGCGTTCCAGCTCGTCGGGAATCTCACGATTGGGTGACCGTCTCGAAGGGGGCCGTACCTCTTCTTTGAGCACTCGATTGACGATTTCACGATTACTCTTGCCCGTGAATGGCGGCCTGAACGTCAGCAGGTGGTAGAGGATCGCACCTAGACCGTACACGTCGGTGCGTGCATCGACCTGATCGATGAGCCCCATTGCTTGCTCCGGCGCCATATAGGCCGGTGTGCCGATAATTTGGCCATGGACCGTCTTCCATCGCTCACTGGTGGAGCGGGTGGATCGTGTGGCGGCCCCGACGATTTTGCACAGACCCCAGTCAAGGAGCACGACTTCGCCGAAATCGCCTACCATGACATTGGAGGGCTTGAGATCTCGGTGCACCACGCCGCGCGTGTGCGCATAGCCAACGGCCAAGCAAAGCTGATGAAACACATTCAACAGCCGCATCTGCCCGTACTGCTCTTGAAACTCTTCGTTTCCGCGCCTGAGGCCCGAGATGACGTCTTTGAGGCTGCGTCCTTCGATTCGTCGCATGACGAAGGCCACTTGGTCGCGAAGCCGGCCCAACTCATAAACCGGCATGATGCTCGGGTGTTGGAGTTGGCCCGTGACCTGGGCTTCTTCGAGAAAACGAACGCGATCCAGATCGCGGGCGCTCGACTTTCGCAGCACTTTGATCGCAACAGGTCGACCCAGGTGGAGGTCCCATCCCGCCAGGATTCGGCCCATGGCGCCGCGCGCAATCTCCCCCTGCAATTCGAAGCGTGGCGTGATGTCCACCAAACGACTGATTAGATCGTCGACGCTCGGTTCCTCGGAAATCGTAGAGACGTTGGTATGTCGTTGTCTCGGGGGCGCTTGCGGGGCCGGCGAGTCGGAATTTTCCAGGACGCTGGCGATTTGGTCAGGGCTCAATCCAGCCTGTTTGAGGATCTCTCCGGGCTCTCTCTGCCCACGCTTGAGCAGTGATTCCACCGCTGCAAGGGTTGCCGACGGGAGACGGACGCGTGTCCGAAGCCGGTGCATGAGATCGACAGGGTCTACCATGGCGACACGATAGCCGACCCGAATGCCCCTGGGAAGTGTGGGTGTGTGGAGTTAAGACGACTTTTTCGTGATCGCCTCAGCCCGTAGCTTTCGACGTGAGGCTCGCGAGAGGCTATTCTACCCCCCCGGTACCCGCCGGGAGTCGCAACAAGAGGGTTGTCTTCTGATGCTCGAGCGCTTGGCGAGAAAACACTACGACCGGGGTCGTCAGTTCGAGCTCCAGGATCGTTTGGAAGAAGCCATCGACGCCTATCGGCGTGCTGTTGCCCTCGATCCGCCTTTCTACGAGCCTTTCTTGGCTCTGGGGCGAATCGAAGCGTCTAGGGGTCGGTTCG
>Ga0115011_10003096_pt1 | contig 11362 bp, 7 predicted proteins | sample TroAtlMetagenome_2_FD_88705 | JGI IMG/M metagenome (GOLD analysis project Ga0115011, IMG submission 88705) | Marine eukaryotic phytoplankton communities from Atlantic Ocean - Tropical Atlantic ANT8 Metagenome | ecosystem: Environmental > Aquatic > Marine > Oceanic | place: Tropical Atlantic... | reverse complement strand
TTCAGCAGTTGATGCCTTCATCTCTTCAATCTTATCCCATGCCATAGCACTGACCTCATGAATCATGACGGTTGCATCAGGATCAATATAACGCATGCCTTCGTGCCCAAAGCTGAATAATATTGCCCCGCATGACATAGCTTTTCCTTCAATAATTGTTGCAACAGGTATTCGGCTATGTTTGATGTTCGATATCATAGACATCAAACTATAAACTTGGCCACCATAGCTATCGATGATGATCGGCAAGACTGGCTGGCCGGTGTTCTGTGCTTTGGATACAAGAGATGAGAAAGCCTTGGCTGAAGATTCATCAAATTTAGTCACCCTTATTACAACAGGAAGATCGTCGATTAGCTTTGCCTCTTTAAGAAGAGGGCTAAATGTTTTAAGTATGTTCATGTTTATCCTAATAGTTTGAATGTTTTGCCAATCGCATATGTTGAGAAGCCCCAATTCTGATCGTATTTAAGTCTGGCCATATAAGGTCGATTAAGATGTATTTTATCCTTGGCGGGTTTTACGCCCCAACATCTTATCTTAGTTAGTTCATTGTTGGAGTCAATCACCTCAACAATCCAATAAAGCTTACCATTTTTTGTTTTTCTCTCGGCAACTTTGCGAGGAATAAACCAACAAACCTGCAGCTCTTCATCGAATTCGGAGATTGGCGGAATATACTTCTCCTTTAACCTTTCGACCGTGTCATCGCTAATAACCAGATTGATTGGAAAGACCCCTGTTAGGTCTGATTTAAACTGAATAATTTCTTCTTCGGTAAAGTCACCCTCGGGTCGGTACAAGTCAATGTTTTCGCCAAGCTTTTTCAGGTTCTTGGGGCGATCCACAACACAGGCAGACCAAAAGTGCTTACGCCCTGTGAATCTATCGTCAACCAGTTGGTCAAGGGCTCCACCACGACACAAAGCATCTAAAGATTTCTTGTTAAGCTTTGAATAAGTAATATTCTCATTAAACAACATTTCTTCGGCAGTCATGATTGGGCGATTAGCTAAAATCTGCTCGATGGCTGCAGCACCCAAACCTTTGATAGATGTCAAAGGCTGGATTAACGTTTTACCATCATCGCTGATCTCCCACACTGTACCTGACTTGTTTACATCAAGTGGTTCGATCTCAAAACCATACTGCTTTGCAATGTTGATGGCCTTTTCTTTACGGCTTTCTGGCTCCTTGTCCAAAAACGCAGCCATCCACTCGGAAGGATAATAGTTATACAACCAAGCACACTGGTAGGAGATAATGGAATAAGAGACAGCGTGCGACTTGTTGAAACCATAGCCTGAGAAGAATTCAAACTTGTTCCACAGGTCTTGTGCCTGATCACGATCAATCCCCTTCTGTTCACAGCCCTTAATAAATTTGGAGTGCAACTTACCCTTGACAGAGCCTTTACCTGTACCTTTCTTTGTCAACACTTTGCGAAGCATGTTACCTTCATCGAGTGTCAGGCCACCAAGTTTATGAGCCAATAGTGCGATCTGCTCTTGGAAAATCAGGAAGCCGAAAGTCTCTTCAGTGATCGCTCTCGCTTCAGGAGTGAGGTACTGGATACGCTGCGGGTGTTCCTTGGCTTCTACATAATCATTATCAACTCCAGCCGACAAGGGGCCGGGGCGGAAAATAGAAGTAATAGCAGAAACATCAATGATGTTGGTCGGCTTTACCCGTGTGCAAAATTGTTGTGCGCCATTCTCAGTAAACTGAAAGATGCCGGCCCACTTGCCTTTATGGAAAATACTTTGGTACACAGCCGCATCGTTCATATCTAACACGTCAGGGTGGAGTGTCTTTTCATAGTAGTCGCGAATCTGTGAGAAGGTCGGCTCTTCGACACCGTGGTGTCTCTTGAGAATATGATAAATCGCCCCCTCCATCATCTTGAGTGTAGACAGACCTAACAAATCGAATTTAATGAAACCCATAGGCTCAAGGTGTCGAACGTTTTGACCCTCGGCCCATGGCGCCTGACGAACACCCCCGGAATTAATTAACGGCATGTTAGCATCAAGGTTCTCAGCAATGACAACGCCGCCGGCGTGGCGAGAGCAAGAACGCACCTGACCAACAAGGCCTTCAACGTGTGTCTTTACTGTTGGATACCTGTCGAGATATGCCCTGAGTGTTGGTGAAAATTCAATCACCTCTTCCCACGTAGGTACATATACACCTGCTTTAATGCCATGCTTGCGTTTGGCTTCTGGTGTGGCTTCGCGGAGCATAATCGACGTGACTGTGTTTACCTCTGTGAATTCAATACCGTACAGCTTAGAAATATCTTTAATCAAAGACTTTAACTGTAGGGTATTCCAGTTAGAGATCGGCGCAACGCAATCGGCGCCCCACATATCAACAAGTTTCTCTTTCAGGGCCATGCTGTCGGACACATCGTAATCGATATCAGGGTAGTCTGTCGCATCAGAACGCAAGAAGCGGGAGAATAGAAGACCATGTTTGATTGGATCTACTTGTGTAATGTTTAACGCATATGCTACAAGAGATCCGGCGGCAGAGCCGCGGCCCGGGCCAGTGAGCATCATACCAGTTGCAACATCAGCAATAGACTTCATTGTAAGGAAATACTTAGAGAACCCTCGGTCATCAATAACATTGAGTTCCTCGCGAAGTCTTTGTATATATTTTGGATTTTTATGAAACCCTTTGTCCTTTAGACCCTCAAGCGCATAATTAACAAGCGCCTGAGTTGCTGTGAAGCCGGCTGGTACAACGAATTCGGGTAGTCGAACAGTGTTATCAGGTAAAAATCTTTCGATACGTTGGTGTGCAATTCGATGTGTTTCTTCAATGGAGCGTAATACAGTCTCATCATCATACTGGAAACCGCATGCGTCTGAATACTCTTTATAACTTTTCCACATCTGGTCGCCGTTCTTAGGATATAGCTCATAGCCGATTTCCTCAACGCCATCAGGGAGTTCAGACTCACCCTCGGCCCACGAAGGCGTTCCTTTACCAAGCCAACCAAGACGCTTGTAAAGTTCACGGTCCTTCCAAGCGTCAGGGTTGGGGTAGTGGCTATCGGCTGTCGTGACCAGTCCAACGCCAAACTCTTTAGCAACTTGAATCACATACTGATTAAGTTCATGCTGTTCTTTAATATTGTTCCATTGTATCTCGGCATACCAGCGATCACCGAAAATGTCGACCATGCGTTGTGTGGATTCGCGCATTGCATCCAATACTGCTTCATCGCCTTCTTCTCGGTTCTCCCAGTAGTTGCCGGCATACACCCCACCAAGACAAGCAGAAGAAGCAATGATCCCCTCATTATACTTTTCAAGAAGCGCGTAGTCGATGCGTGGATAACGATAGAAATTCTCCGGCTGGTATGACTCAGATACCAACTTAAATAGATTGTTCAGGCCCGTTTGGTTCTGTGCCAATAATACTAGGTGGCGACGGCGCTTGAGGATTCCTTGGATCTTTTTACTATCACCTTCATCTTCAACAGTCGCACCGGATTGGGCATCTTTCTTGATGGCACGTGCTTTTTTCTTGTCGGCCATGGCCTGCTCATAGGCGTCATGCCACTCTGCGATAGATGGAGTAAAGTATGCTTCACATCCAAAGATCGGCTTGAAATCCTTACCTTCAGCCTGCATCTTCTTTGCATGCAAGACTTGATAAGCTAACCCGTTCATGTTGCCGTGGTCGGTTAAAGCCAAAGCATCGCAGCCATTTTGATATGCAAAATCCATATGATCTTGCGGATATCCTATAGCGTCGAAAATAGACCCCGCAACCGAATGTGCGTGTAGTCCAACAAATTTAATTTTAGAATCAATCCGATCCATCAGTGCCCTCCTGAAGCGTATACGGTATATTAACATGTGCGTGAGTCTTTGTCAACATATAATATGGTGTTTTGAGAATAAAATCTGAACTCATATAATCGTTATACCCAGACCACGTTGAAGCATTGAAAAAATACTCAGGATTGTAATTATGTGCTTCATCGGCGCAAAGCTTATTAAACACATCTGAAAATTCAAAATTTCTTGCTGACCATCTTTCTTCAAGGGGGAGCTTTTTTGAGGGGTACTGCTCATCGGGGGCGGTGTTATAAAACTCCTTAGTTGTTTTTGCGTTTACATCACGACGACAGTTTAAATAATCATCACCAAACATTGTAAAACTTAATGGTAAATTATTTTTTACAGTTTTACCATCAAATGTTAAAAAAAAGTTTTTCTGAGTATCGTTAATAATTTTTCTATTTTCTCTGATTTTATAAATATCAAACACACCCATTGGAAAGGATACATAATATTTCTCAGGAACAATCCACTTAGAGATTTTGTTCGATGTTAACCATGCCGCATAAACACCCGACAGTACTGACCAACCATAAGAATCGCGACGATCCATATTCTTTGGTAGAATGTTGCAATAATAAATAGGTATCTCGCGGCGGTGTTCTGAGCCCTCACCGTACTTTGAGCGGCCCAAATAAACTGGATCATATATCCAGTCCCCAATTGTTTTTCTAACGACTGGGGCTAAATCTGGGTTAGCTACAATCCATATTGTACTACACCCAGCGTAGGCACATTCAACAACAGACTTCTGAATGCAGGTAAATCCGTTGTTTAATGGTAGTAAAACTTCTGGAAAATTAAAATCAAAGTCTGTTTGCAGATTAGCGACTGGTACTATTCCAGCCAAATGCTTCATAGGTGCCTCAAAAATCTACTGTATCCCACACAAGCCTGTGGTAAACGTGTGTAATAATCTTCTTTGATAATTTGCGCAGCTTTAATGTTGCTGGCTTTCGGTGTGATTTTATGTCCGAACTTACGGACTGAGCGATTGATGCTAGTAGCTCTAATCTTGTAATGTTTGAGTTTTCCATTTGGTCCATATCCATTTGAAGGGCCTTTCATCCCGCGTGATTCCATTTCGTGTAAAAGTTTAAAGCGAGCCATTGTTTGTGAATAATTAAAATCGCTAATTTGTTCCTTTGTCAACAGAGAAACAACACAAACATCTTTAACGGAAGTGCGACCATCAATGCGATCTGATGGATAGAACCACATCTCTTTCGTAAAATTGTCTTCTGTCTCTATGAGATCTATTTCTTGCTTTCCACCTCTGTTGATTGCTATCCAATCATAACATATATGCTGATCGGATGCAAGACTTTTTTCACTAACAAAATTGGATGCGCGAGGATCATAAAAGTAGTGGCATGTATTAAAATTAATTTCAGCTATTTTGGAATATTCATTGGAACAAATTATTTTGTTATCTTTTCTACGTAGTGAGTTGCACAAACTTGATAGGGGCGCCTTTGAGTCAAGTGATAATAAGAACAACATGCGTTCCCATAATAAAACTTTTGGTAAGCCGACTATTACATCATCAATCGATGTTTTGACAACTGAAGGTCTATTATCAAGCTTAAGACACGAGAAGTCTATGCTGTGGTCTAGGTAGTCAAACCTAAACGGTATATCATGCTCGGTATATAATATTGGGTAGTTGTGTGCAAACGCAAATAGTACTGCTTCGAAGGAACTGCCAACAACTACGTTATCGTACTCATAATTCATCAAGTAATTTTTTAATATCTAATCCAGCACAGTCAATCTTGCTTTTGCTAACATGGTAATGGCTGACGAAGCCGCAAAACTTTCCGTATTTTGTATCTTGTTCATAGCCTTTAGACGTGGTGCCAAATTGGTTAGTAGGTGTTTCAAATTCTACACCCGCAGATCCATTAATAGCCTTCCACAATGCTTTGAGAGCTTCAATCTGTTTAGGGTAAAACCCTGTAAAGTCATCTAATTCTTCGCCGTGTACTCTGGCTCCTGATATAATGGGTCGCTCACCAAAGCCGTTTCTGACATACCAATCTTGATATTTCGGGTAGTAGGCGTTTGAAATTTCAACACCAACAGATGCACGGTTAACTCTTTCGGAGCCAGCATGCCAAGCACCATGTTGCATATCAAGTGTTTGGTAAATTGTGCCGTCGTTATCAATCAAGAAGTGCACGGAAATTCCGCGCTTATCTAAAACAGACTGACAGGATCGGGAAGACAAGCATACGTCCCAGTGATTTACAAACAGACGTACACCACGCTTGGGGCGACCGGTGTAATCATAGTATGTCCCCTTCTTGGCTTGCATGCCGCCGCGCTCTGACCATAGTACGACCTTGTCCCACTCTATAGCGTGAAATTCACCATTGTATACAATATAATTTGAATACTGGCAATCAACAGGTTTATAATCATCTATATCAGCTTGGCGCTCAGTCCACACTCTTCTATATGTAGCAGGGCCACAAAGACCGTCAGCACTGAGGCCTCTGCTCTTTTGCCATTTTTTAATAGCCCTCACCAATTGTTCATCATAATATTTTTGGCCGAACCATGATGGATCCCAGCCTAAATTTTTTGCTGACGATTCGTTATAAAAGTTTTTATCAATACCCATGTCATCTTCTTCTGCTTCTGTTTTTTGATTTGGAAGCTTCGGCTCTTTACGCTGTAAATAGTCCGAGAACGTAATTATCCAACACCAAATTGATTGTATTACCTCTAACATTGACCTCCTCAATCATCGACTTGTCCACTACGAGCCAACTATTTTCACTTAAAGAGTCAGAAAATCTAACTTCCTTATCCCATGATAAAACCTTAACACAGGCATGGCGCGCCTCTTCCACTTTAAAGTCATCTGGTAATAGGATACCAGTTTTTGTTTGTGGTGGCTTTTTTGGTTTGACTTCAATTTCAATATATCTATTCAAAGGTTTAAAATTCACTTTATCTCCTAAATTGTGCATGTGTCATTGGAACAGAACTTTGTACCGGCACCCTGTTCTTCAGTTTCAATACGTGTGACTGGTGTTATATTCTTAATTAGTTGTTTATATTGATCTTCGGATATTGGCTCATAGGGCGCTTGTTCATATCCAGTTTCTTCATATCTCAAAAACGACACAGCTTTTAGCCTAGATTCATACATCTCTAGGGCGTCTTTTATACTGTCAGCCTCTTCTGGCTTAAACGTAACTGTGATAGACACTGAATTGTCCGCCCAATAATGTTGGTACTGTGCTGCGATTTCAAGTTGTTCCCACATATTAACATCTCGCTTGCCTTTAACAAAGTAAGGCTCATGGACAGGAAATTCAACACATAGGGTGTTAGGGGAATAAACATCATCTTCTATCTTGTAGCCGGCTTCGCGAAGTGGCTCGATCAGTGGCGAATCCATTGAAAAACGAATTCTTCGAATATAATACTCATCTTCTGGGAAATGGATCCCCGGTGTTGAACCGTTCAGAAGCGACACTGTTCCAGATGGCTTGATAGATGTTGTTCTGATCGACTTAGGGATACATAGCCAATTAGCGTAGTGTTCGTCTAATTTTTGAACATACTCATAGGCCTTATCACACCAGTTATACATTTCTCGGCGACCGTGTTTGTTAAATGCCTGTATAACACCGGACTGTGACAGTCCAATGCGTCGGTTCTTCAGCATCTTAGCGTTTGTTTCTGGCCAGTGCGTGTTAGACAGGGTAATTGTTTTCCCATACAGGTAGGCAATTTTTAGTGTTCTAAGATAGTCTTCTATATCATCATGCTTCGCAGGGAATGTCTCCACTAAGCAACATAATTCAGCATCTTCAAGTTGTTGCTCAACACACGGGTTAAAACCAGCAACATTAATGTCGTCAAACCTTTCACCATCTTTAAAGCGACCTCTTGTTCTTGCATTGTCAAGCCAAATATAGCCCGGCTCACCATTCATCTGTGATTGGTTGGCGTGCCAAGTGTAGTCCATCCCCACAATGGCATGGAAAGAGTTGTTCGAACCCCATCGGTGATGCATGAGCTTTTCAGAATCATTTTTCATTTCAAGATAATGTGTATCGTCATGTTTGCCCATAGCTAAAGCAGCAGAACGACGCACATTTCCAGCAACAACACAACGACCAATCAGATTCTCTGTATCAACAATATCAACCGACGAGATTGGTTCACCTACTTTTTTAGAGTATAACTCTGTTAAACTTTCATGCAATTCTTTGAGGGGGCCATGGCCAGAGGATGTTCCACCAAACCCTTTGATGATCGCACCTAAAGGGCGAATAGCTGAATAATCAAACTTTGGTACTTTGCCTCCGAAGAAATAACCATCCAACAGCATGTGAATGGAATCAACCCACCCTTCGCGTGAATCATCAATAATGAGTGTGTCATTCGTATACTGCGGCTCGCAAATAGTTAGAGAGTTGGCACCTTCAGTGTCAAAACCCACACCGATGCCCACCATTAGAGCATCCATCATCCAAGCAAACAAGTAACCACCCTTTGTTGATAGATCCTTGGTTGATCTGAACGCGCAATTAAACAATCCGGCGGCGGTTCGTTCTTCAATAAATTTGGTACCCATCATCCACAGGCCGCGCCCGGGCGGGGTCCACTTAAGATTGAACAACCGGTCGTAAGCATCCTTGGCGGTATTTTGAGCTTTCACATCGTTCCACTCAAGCCCAAGCAGGAACACGTGCTGTTTCTGCATGTTAAACATTCCTTCAACAACGCGCCTACAGGTCTGCCACCATTCTTCAGTACCGGATGCTTCAGGGTCGAACTCATTCAATCTGCGAGCATAGGTACGTTTGAAAGTTATGTATCCCAAAGGGCCCCAAGGTACCTCGGCATCGCGATAGGGCTCAACAAAAGTGTCAGATAACCTGAACCTGCGGATGTTGTCAATTGTTCTCATTTAATTTATTTCCTTCTTAGCTTTGTGTATTTTTGTCTCAGTAGATCTTTTTGCTGTTTAGAGTCGAGCGCGACAGGAGCAGTTACCACTCCACTCGGAGTGTCTTTTTGTTGCGGAGTTTTTGGCAGTATTTTAATATTAACGTTTGATGTGTCCATAAATATATTATACACCATTCCATCGGGTCCGTTTCTATTTTTTGCAATAAAAATCTTCCCTTGATTATTTTGTTTATCCTCAATAGTTCTTGATACAGACAGAATAAAGTCAGCTACGAAGCATTTATTAAATGCCTCTGAGATTTGTTCCATCGTGATCACTTCGGCGCTTAGGCCTGATCGGTTTGTCTGTGAGGCTGTCCATATTGGGCATTGAAACTCAGTTGACAAGGCTCTTAGCTCTTCATAAATAGAGCCTAATTCTTCTCTTTTTTCTTTTCTTACTTGTACGGGCTTCAAAAGGTCGGCATAATCGACAATAACCATTCCCGGAGTAATACCACGCTTAATAAGCCGAGAAAGATGTGCTCGGATTGTATTTGTGGAGGCAGATTTAGTCGGGTACTCTTTAACAATAAGCGATCCGTCAATGTCTTTAATTTCTTCATAAACTTCCTCTTTAAAATTAATTATATCAGATAATGGATATCCTGTTATACAACTATCATATCTAGTTGCAATAACTGTATCTTGAAGCTCAAGGGTATAATGCACTACTGTCTTGCCTTCCTTGAGCGCCTGTGAGCCTAGATGTACAAGCACCATTGACTTACCGGCGCCTGTTGGTGCGATAACAACACCCAGTTCGCTTTTACCTAAACCCCCACCAGTAATATTGTCAATCTCTCCCCAACCACTTGTGACTGGTCTGCGAAACTTAGGCATAAAGCGCTCTTCGAAGTCGGCCATGTAGTCGTATCCAAAGTTGTTTTCTGAACCCAATTTAAGTGCGTCATTAATAACCTTGGAGATCTCATCGAAGGAGCAGTTCTGCAATAAACCAACAGACGTCATCATGGCTTCTTTGAGGTTCTGTTTTCTGCAAAAGTCCAGCGAAATTTCTTTGATGTAGTCGATGTCAGTAAGTTCGCGCTGGTGCATTCTTGTAAAATAATCCTGCACTTTTTCTTGGATTACTTCATCTTCTTCGTCAAGTTCTGTCTTGATGATCGTAAGCATCGCATCAACCGATGGGTGCTTATTATAGCGGTGTCGGAATTGTAGCATCTTTTGAAGAAAGACACGCAGATATTCTAACTCAATAAAGCTAGCGTCGAGCACTTCTGTAATCTGGTCTGCAAATGGTCGATCCTGAAAGATAAGCTGAACTAGTCCCTCTTGAAAGGCCTTACCATACCTTCCAAAATTTACTTTTTCTGCTTTCATTAGTGCCCTCGCTTAGTGTTAATAAGTATATCGTATTTTACTGTAAAGTCAATCATAAAATTAAAACATTTCTGTTGCGTTGTCAAGACAGTCAATAGAAATCTTGTTTAAGTGAGCCTTGAGTTCTTCCCAATTTAACTCACCAAATCCATCTTCGCGCATCAGTTTTAAAACCTCTGTTTTGTTAAAATCGCATTCAAAATTTTCTACAGATTCTTTTACGTGTGTTTTTGCCTGAACAGACATCTGGGGCGCATAAAGCTGCATCATTTTGTAGTTATGCTCAATTAGTTCTTTTGCTTCTACAACATTAGTAAAAAACTTCAGCTTGCTGTCTTCTGATTTAGTTTCACAGTGTTCAATCACATCATCAATGGTGTATGTTTTTGATTCTGACAAGAAACCAATGCGTTTAGCAATTGTTTTAAAGCCCGCGCCTTTGACACCCGGCAAGTTATCTGACGCATCTCCAATTACTGCACGGGCTAGTGCCATATTTGTGGGATGAATTCCTGTTTTTTCAACGATTCTTTTAGAGTTTAAGATCTCATCTTTAACTGGGCGCCATAACACCGTAGTATCATCACAGATTTGCATAAAGTCATTATCATTTGATACAATGATCTTTTGCCAGTCTGAGAAATAATCCAATGAGCACACGTAAGAGATAACGTCATCTGCCTCAATCTCAGGCAACATTGTTTGGATAATCGGCATGTTGTTGAGATATTCTACAACGCGGCCCTGTTGCCATATTTTGTTTTGCAATTCCTCATCATCGGTTAGATTATGCACGGAACGGTTAAGCCTAATTGGCTTTCTACCCGCTTTATAATTCTTGTCCATAGTCTTGCGTTTCTTGGAACCATTAGGTCCATCCCAGCATATAACCACGGCGTTTGGTTTAGTTTGTCTCACAAGCTTCTGAAGAATTTTAATAAAACCCTTCAAACCGCCGATGGGTTGCCCATTGGTTGACACTGATGGGTCTACAATATAGGCCCTCAAATATGCATTCAGTGCATCTACAATTAATACTCGTTTCATTATACCCTCCACCAATCTGGTGCTTGTGTTTTCCATGTCGCAATAGGTGCTTTCTCACCCATATAATATGCTCGATAGGCTGTTACTGCACATTCGTTTTTATACTGCTCCGGCATTGCCTGTGCAAATGGCGTCTGCGG
>Ga0115011_10003094_pt1 | contig 11364 bp, 16 predicted proteins | sample TroAtlMetagenome_2_FD_88705 | JGI IMG/M metagenome (GOLD analysis project Ga0115011, IMG submission 88705) | Marine eukaryotic phytoplankton communities from Atlantic Ocean - Tropical Atlantic ANT8 Metagenome | ecosystem: Environmental > Aquatic > Marine > Oceanic | place: Tropical Atlantic... | reverse complement strand
GCGGATCAGAGGCAGAGCAATCCAAGAAGCGTAAGGATAACTACCGCAGCGGTGCTACAGGCAAGAAAAATCAAGGCCGCGGCGGATATTAATCCACAATAACACTTGACACACAATTGACCATGTGTTATATTATATAAGTGAGTTACGAATCCGGCGATATTGTTCTAGTGTCCAGCTTTGCTGGCCCTAATGTAAAGGTACGCCTTAAGGAAAGGCATTGCCCAACTTCAGGCGCCTTTGATTGGGGCGCCAATGGGTGGGATGCTACAATAATTTATAAAAAAGATGTTGACAAACTACGCCAAAGTGGTGTACCATATAAGAGTGGAGAAAAACCTTTAGTCTGGGTTTTCGACCACGAAATAATCAAACTAGTAAGGAGCAGAAGTGCTAAACCTAGACGACGACAAAAGAGCTAAGATTGTTGAATATATTCGTTCCCTCAAGGCCCTTGAAGATGCGATGGAGCCATACAAGGAACAGAAGCGTGAGCTTCGGAAAGACTTTAAGGATCAGGGCTGGCTAAACCAGACCGAGCAGCGTCTGGCTACTAAAGCTTATCGGCTTATGAAGAGCGAGATTGACCTTGATGAATTGTACGATGTGTATGAGGCACTGGTCAAGCCCCGCACCCCCGCAACGATTGTTGAGGATGAGTAATGATCGTAGAATTTTATAAGACCCGCGGCGATGTTCTAACACCAGATAGGGCAAACCCCTCAGATGCAGGGCTGGATGTATACTTTTGTCCAGAAGATTCGTCTTTGACAGGCATGTGGCTTGACCCCGGGGAATCAGGGTTGTTCCAGACCGGCCTAAAGTTCGGCGTACCTCACGGGTATATGTTGGAAGTAAAGAACCGTTCAGGAAATGCGGCCAAGCGACACTTGCTTGTTGGAGCCTGTGTGATCGACTCTGGCTATAATGGCGAGGTGTTTGTTAACTTACACAATGTTGGCCGAGACAGGCAGTTCATTGAAAAGAACATGAAGATCGCACAAGTGGTGATGACCCCGATTGTCCCATTTCGATTACAAGCCTGCCCAGAAGACCTATTGTATGCAGAGCCGATTACGATTAGTGATCGCGGCGATGGTGCACTAGGAAGCACTGACGGCTAAACAAGACTCAACTACCCCCAATCGTCTGTTGGAGCAGACAAAGTGAGAAATAAGTGAACAACGAACAATTCCAAGAATTGGAACAAAATGTAAGTAATTTTGTGAAGGATCATTGCTTTATGATTGAAGCCAAGGAGCTTCATTTTGATAAGTATACTTCGCAAACGCGCAAAAGTGGCCACGTAAAGAAGAACGTACCACAGATGGCAGAAACCATGCGAGATCCCAACAATGAGATCCCCCCTGCAAGTGTCAAGTGGGTACCCTGTGGTCCTGATGACGTCGCGGTTGTTCACCCATCACGCCCCCACCTCAAGAACCACCGTATTGAGATCAAAGAGGGTTGCACCCGCGGCCTCGCTGGCTTGAGAAACGATTGTAAGGTACTCGTATCGGATTACCACGATCAGGTACTGCAGTACGACACGGATGATTGGGAAGATTTTCAAGTACAAGGAAACGACCACCCTTTGGCAGCAAGAAACACTAGAGAAGATATGGAGAGCCAAATTAGTCGCTTTATTAAAAGTGGCCGGGCAACCCGACGCCTCGGTTTTCGATATGCCGACAATCCGGATCGTTTTATTGAAGAGGCTGCACAATACTGCAAGAACACATTGTATAAAAACTCAGGCCGTAACGTTGTTTTCTTTAGAAATCGAGTAATCAAAGGACTAGAGGGAAAGATTCAAAGTTCGTATATGCAGTACATCACTGAGACAGCCTTCCAAACATACTCAAAGTTAAACAGTAAGGGATGGAAGGGTACTCAAAGCGGTATGGAACACAACGGACACACCGTGTTTATGATGGACGGTGTTAAGAGGTATAACCCAAACATCATGGGCGGTGTCTTAATTAAACGAGTTGACAGTCCGAATGTAAAATACAACATTGTGGCTTGGGTTAGCTCTTTGGCCGGCAAAAACGATGAAGATATCATCGACGAAAGGGCAAAGATGGCTGAACTTTATGACAAGTATAACACAGAGTACGCCTGCTTTGACTCACTAGAATTCCTACCTCAAATTAAAGAGGGAAAGAATGCAGAAAACCTAAACAAACTTATCAAGGTGCGATAATGAATAGTAATGTACAAAAAGTAATGTTCAGTTCCAAAACAGGCGACTGGGCAACTCCACAAGATTTCTTTAACAAGTTGGAGTGGCGCTACGGCCCATTCGATCTAGACCCCTGCGCGAGTACACATAATACAAAATGCGCTAATTTTTATACCGAGGCAGAAGACGGCTTGTCAAAGGATTGGACTGGTCACACAGTATTTGTTAACCCTCCGTATGGAAGGGGTATTGACAAGTGGATTGAAAAAGCGTATAATACAGCTAAAGATGAGAACTCTAAGGTGGTCATGCTTATTCCAGCGCGCACAGACACAAAATATTGGCACAAGTATGTCATGAAGGCTTCTGAGGTGCACTTTATCAAGGGCCGGCTGAAGTTCGGCACTGCAGAAAACTCTGCGCCGTTCCCCTCTGCTGTCATTGTATTCGACGGAAGCTACGCAGGACCTCAAATCTTCGGAGCGATGAATCGATGAACCGAAAAGATCGAAGGGCGGAACAGGCTCAATCAAAAAGAGCAATTAAGAAAGCCAAAAAAGCAGGCTCTGACATGCAGGCAAAAATGACACTCTTCGGGCACCTCCCAGAGAATTGCATGATTTGCCAAACGCCCTTCGACAAGAAAGATCGCGAGATGGTCATGAGTTGGAATGTAGTGGTGAGAGAAGAGCAGCAAAAGGTAAACTTATATTGTCCCCCATGTTGGCAAAAGGCAACAAACTTAATTGAAGAAATGCAGAAAGGTATAGAGAGCAATGATTAAAAAGGCACTAACATACGATGATGTTCTGCTAGTCCCTAGATACAGTGAGATTCGCAGTCGTAAAGAAATCGATATTTCAAGTAAACTAGATGATAATATCACTCTGCGACTACCAATCATCGCTAGTCCGATGGATACAGTTAGTGGGTTTGAGATGGCTAGTTACCTATCGAAGTCCGGCGCATTAGCGATTATTCACAGATACATGAGTGTCGTAGAGCAAACGCAGACAGTTTCGGACCTCAAAAGCGAAACAGGTTCGGTCGTCGCCGCAGCAATCGGAACCGGCAGTGAACACATTACTCGCGCCCGCTGCTTGGCTTCTGTTGGTGTTGATGTTCTCTGCATCGATGTGGCTCATGGCCATCATATCGCTGTCAAGGAGACAATTGATTCTTTGAAGTCTGAAGACGCCTTTGATAATGTCCATATTATGGCGGGAAACGTTGCAACCGCCAAAGCAGTGGAGGACCTTGCCCGCTGGGGAGCGAACTCAGTTAGAATCGGCATCGGCGGAGGTTCAATTTGCTCAACCAGAATTCAAACGGGACATGGGGTACCCACACTTCAGTCTGTTATGGATTGTGCCCAAACAGCAGATGAATACAATGTAAAATTAATTGCTGACGGCGGTATCAGGAACTCCGGAGACATTGTAAAGTCTTACGCCGCCGGCGCAGATTTTGCTATGGTCGGTTCCTTATTGGCCGGCACCACCGAAGCCCCCGGTAGGATTATCACCATGGGAGATAGAAAATATAAGGAATATCGAGGCATGGCTTCAGCAGAAGCCCAGATGGAATGGCGCGGCCGCACCGCTTCGCTAGAGGGGGTTTCAAGTATGATTCCGTATAAGGGCCCGATTGCCCCCATTATTGAGCAGATTGAAAACGGAATCCGAAGCGGACTATCATATTCCGGTGCACAAACATTTACAAGTTTTCAATCAGTTGCCGAAATGATCGAGCAGACCTCTGCCGGCCAGCTTGAAAGTTCAACACACATTAGAGTGAGATATGGCTGAACAAGATTATGGCAAGGCTTCGAAAAAGATAATGTTCTATGACACCGATAAGAGACACGCGGATCTTAAAATCAGACTGCAGCATGATAGCCTCACACAGTCTGCTTTCTTTAGAGCGATGATCAGTGGATACTTGGACAAAGACACTAGGATTATGCAATATGTTGACGATTATAAGTTCGATAACAACATTCAAAACAAGGCAGACAGAAAGACAGTGAGTAAACTTATCAAAGTAGGAAAACAAATGGAAAAAACCCATGGCTTAGGCGATGATGAACTAGAGGATATTTTCGATATAATCGAACAGGAGCATCCAGAACTATGAACGAACATATGAATAACAACCGAATCGGACAAGTGGTCCTACAGACCAGAAACGGCGTAATCCGATATGGAGTGATTACCTTTCAAAGAATGAAAGACCGATGGATGTACTATACAATTTTTTGGATTAGCAAAACCAACGGAGAATCAGATTGGATGCGCCAGATTGAGTGGAGGTGCGATGCAGTTGATGTAATCGATGAGGAGGCACACTTGCATGATTTGCAAAGTGCGGTACGATTTCGTAGCTCGCGCAAGTTCAAGGAGGAAGTGGGTCGATGAAAAGTAAACAATGCGCCGCATCCTGTGGGATGTGGAGAACTTTAATAGAGAAAGATATAGAGTGCCAAAAGTCTGATTGCCGAATGTGGATTGATTACCCAGAGGACAGGAACTGTACTAATGTGACTGTATATGAACATGGTTCTTTGACACTAGCAGAAGTCGCTAAGCGAGAGGGTCTTTCATTATCACGAATAAAACAGATTGAAGATGCAGCACTCAAGAAGCTAAAGAAAAATAAGATTTTTGATTTTTGAATAAAGGTCGTGCATTTAAGAAAAGACCGCACTATTTACTAATGTCGATTTTGGTGTATTCCTGAATTAATAAATGCATTTATAACTTATGGGAGATTTTTAAAATGAGTAAAAAGACACTTTTGAACGAGACGCAGGTCCGTAGATTTATGAAGCTAGCAACACTAGGCACACTTTCCGATGGATTTGTTGATGGCCTAAGTGAGCATGGTTATTTTACAAACGAGCAGGAAGAAGAGCTGCCCGGAGATGAAGGTCCTGCTGATGAACTGGAAATGGGCGGCGATGAAGATCTCCCCATGGACGATATGGCAATGGACGACGAGATGGGCGACGATCTGGGCGCGGAAGACGAGCTTGGCGATGCCGCCGGCGAATCCCTACCCCCCGAGGTTGTGTCTCAAGTTGAAGATGCACTAGCACAGGCTCTAGGAGCAATGGAGACTGCGCTTGAAGACGCCATCCCCGAGTTGGACCTCTCTGTTGAGCAAACAGACGACGACGAACTTGGTGGAGAAGAAGACCTTGAAGCCGAACTCGGTGGAGAAGAAGACCTTGAGGCAGAAATGGGTCCCCCTGATGAAATGGGAATGGAGCCCGGTATGGGCGACGAAGAGCCTTCAATGGAAGATGAGTTGGTAGAAAGAATTGTGAAAAGAGTTGCACAGCGACTTAAGAGCAGAAAAGGTAATAAGTAGTTAATATACCCCTCCCAAAGAAATATACTTTTTCCAAAGGTCGCCACGCGCGACCTTTGTTTTATGTCCTCAAAGTGTTATTGAAAACTAGTTATATATGACGACTACAATTAAGTTGGTCAAAACACTAATAGGGGCCTAGAAAAAATGAGTTCAAAATTGAATAATAAAGAATTAGAAGCCGCGGCATCAGCCGAGTCAGACAAGAAAATAGTCATAGTACCGATGCCGATGGGCACCGGCGGACCTTCAAGCCAAAGGAGGATTACTCTTTTTGGCGAGCTTGATGAAGAAAAGAGTGAATTTATTATAGACCAGCTAGCAACGCTGTCAAAAACTGCCGAAGAGCTTGTGCCTAAAGATCCAGAAAACCCGGATTCAGAAGAGTATGAGCGTATCATCAACCCAATTTCCTTTATGATCTCAACATATGGCGGAAATGCTGACGATATGTTCGGTATTTATGATGTGATTAGCGCAGTTCAGTCTCAAGGTGTACCGGTAAAAACGTTCGGACTAGGAAAAGTAATGTCTGCTGGCGTTCTATTGCTAGCATGCGGCCAAAAGGGTGAAAGATATGTTGGAAAGAACACTAGAATTATGATTCATCACGTAGCCGGCGGCATTATGGGTACCCTTCCCTCAATGCAAAGTGACCTTTCTTCTATTGAGGCCATGGAAGCAAGATACATGGATGTACTTTGCTCCGAAACCAAATTTACAAAAAGATCGCTAAAGAAACTGCTAGATAAAGGAGTTAACGTCTATTTATCTGCAGAGGAAGCAATAAAATACGGCATTGCGGACAAATACATTTGAGGGCAAATAAATGGCTAAAATAAGAGGATTCCACGCAGAGATACTAAAAGAAAGGTATCGAAAGATTTTAGAAAATAAAAACTATAAATTTTTTGATAATGAGTTACCATATAATGTGAACATCATTGGTGTTCGCAACATGGATGGTCGAGTCAACAAGTTTGATGACATGATCCTTGTTATTTATCGTGATTCCTACAAGAGGTGGGTCGTGGACTCTTACCAAGCAACTACAGATCCGGGTCTTTATTGGTTAAAGAAGCCCATGAAGGTTTCCGGCACGGCTATCCTAGTACCAAATCAATACCGAGGGGCTTACAAGATTGACAAGCATGCGGGAAAGTACGAAGCTCTTTGTCAACGCGGCGCAGAGGTTACTATTTGGCGAGACAATGATCGCGATTCAAAGCATGATATGAAAGGTGAAACCGACTCAGGCTGGTATGGAATCAACATTCACAAAGCAGGCAAAGATTCTTCGTTAGTAAACAAGTGGTCGGCAGGGTGCCAAGTGTTTAAAAATGCTAGTGATTTTTCACAGTTCATGGCCACGGCAAATGAATCAGCGAAGCGTTTAGGCAACTCATTCACTTACACCCTTATTGAAAGCACAGACTTAGAGGAATAAAAATGTCAGATTTTGACTTATTAGTAGAGAATTTTTTAAAACCCAGAGAAGCATTGAACATCGATGCTCTCGTCAGTTTAGTTGAAGAGGTGATGAACGAAGGCACTAGTTTGCCACTTGTTCTTGAAAGAGAAGAGGTTGAAACTAAAAAGCTGACAGTCACCATGCCTATTATCCGTATCTCTGAGAAGATGTGGGGAAAGGAGGGTTCGCAAGACAGAGAAGTCATCCAGAACTTGCTAGGAAAAATTGTTTCGCGAGGTAATACTCTTACGGAAAAGATTCAGAGCATCAACGAATTCCTTACGAGTCCTCCTAGTACAACTGACATCTCCGAGATCCTGACAAACATTGTATTGCTTGACACCTTGACAAATATCATGGTTCACTTCAATGCTTCTGCTGCAGGGTTTACATTTGAAGGCTTCCTGTCGGCATTGCTAGCAGGACAACAGGTACCCGCTGGTACCGCCGGCATCCAAGACCTCATCGACAAAGATGACAATCCGATCAGCTTGAAGCTGCTGACTGATAAGCCCGGCGATGTACATGGTAGTTATAGAGATCTAGTAGACCATTTCATTGATCCCGGTGGTGTAAAGCAACAAAGGGACAGCGGCCAGTTTGTCGGTTCAGCCGGCGCCGAAGGTAAAATGACCTATGTTGTCGCTCTTAAGTCTTTTAGAGAAAAAGAGGCCGGCGAGAAACTAAAAGGTAAAGAACACATCAGGTTCTTCCAGTTTGATTTCTCAGCTAAGACATTCTTCGAATCGTTGATGAGCCACAAACACAATGTACCTCTAATCCTTTTGCCACAAGACTTAGAAGCCCCTCCAGAAGCCGGCTCGGGAGAAATGGAGTCCGAAGAAAACAACGCATTCTTGAGTGATGATGTCGTTGCGCGCCTAATGTCAGATCAGAAAAAGCTGTACAACTACATGGTCAAATCCTTTGACGCGAATTATGTAAGAGAACTAGTCTCTAAGTTTGACTTAGTTGATCGCGGCGCAAGGGGTAAACTTGATTTGGTCTGGAAAGAGACAGGAGAAAGAGTGGCAAAGTCATCAGTGGTCTTGCCTCCCGGTGACCCTAGGAATAAGTCCGCTGGTGAGAAATCTCATCAGGGCTATAGGACTTATGCTGAATCGGTAAAGCTCCTACAAGATGCTATGCAAGAGGGCCCTGAAAAATTTTGGGGGCTAATTTCCAAGACTTCTGGTTACACTGGCGCCGCAGGCGAAACACAGTTTGTGATTAGTGCGAACTATTACAAAGAGAGGGGTTATGATCAGGACGGCTTCGGCTTCGTTGGAATTATCCATGTTGGTCGACAAGCTGTAACGGAATTGGCAGAAAAATATGCTGATGTATTGAACCAAGAGATTTTTGACATGTTCAAAAAGGTCGAGACACTTGGTAACCAGATTAACTCATACTTCGTTGCTGGCGATAAGCCCCAAGCCCTCCAAGCTGCGAAGACTGCTCAAGATATTAAGGCCGGCACAGAAGAATTTGCTGCCCGAGATAAAAAATAGATAAAATAGTTGCAAGTCTTGCAATACTAGGTTATAATATATAAAGACGATGGAGGATTAATTGTCAACATTTAGCTATGATTCTAAAACATCTCTGAATCAGAAGATTCTGAACGGAGTAAACACTTTGGCCGATAACGTGGCCACAACCCTAGGACCGAAAGGTCGAAATGTAATCTTGAAGGAAAAGGATAAGACACCGTTTATTACTAAGGACGGTGTAACCGTCGCGCGATTTGTGCACCTTGAAGATCCCTTTGAAAACGCTGCAGCCCAAGTTATCAAACAGGCGGCAATCGAAACAAATAACCATGCAGGCGACGGAACAACCACAGCCACGGTCCTCTCTCGCGCCGTCCTATCAGAAGCGCAGCGGTACCTAACTGCCGGCGCTAGCCCGGTCGAAATCAAGCGTGGGATGGATAGGACAGCGAAAGCTGCGATTACTCACCTAAAAGAGATTGCAACTCCGGTGCAAACAATCGCTGATGTTGAACACATCGCAACCATCTCAGCTAACAATGATAGGTTTGTTGGTAAACTTATTGCCACCGCCGTTGACAAGGTTGGTAATGATGGCTCTATCACGATTGAAGACTCGCGAACCATGGAGACTCACGTTGACATTATGGAGGGGTTTCGGTTCGACTCAGGATATGTCGCGTCAGCATTTGTTACTGACGAACGACGGGCTGTAATGAGTTATAACAATCCTCTAATTTTAACTACGGACTACAAGGTAGAGATGGTGGATGACATTCTACCCGTCTTGGAGCTAGTAGCCCGAGAATCCCGCCCACTGGTTATCGTCGCAGATGATTTCGAAGGTCAGGCTCTTGCCGCGCTGATCATGAACACTATGCGCGGAACGATGAAGGTGGCAGCAATCAAGGCACCTAGGTATGGACAGGAACGACGAGATATTCTAAATGATCTTGCCTTATCTACTGGGGCGACGATGGTTTCCCGTGCATCGGGCATGAAGCTGCGTGATGTAAAGTTGCAGGACCTAGGAACATCGAAAACTATTGAAAGTACAAAGACTGGGACAACCATCGTTGGAGGCAAGGCTGACTACGAAGGCATCGAATCTCGCATCGACTCCTTGAAGGCAGAGATGGAGGGTACTGACTCAATGCAGATCTGTACAGCCATTCAAGAACGAATCACTCGACTGTCTAGCGGTGTCGGCGTCGTTTACGTCGGCGCTCCAACACAGGTTGAAATGATCGAGAAGAAGCACCGTATCGAAGACGCGTTAGAAGCTGTTAAATCGGCTCAAATCGACGGCATTGTGACAGGCGGGGGCACTGCCCTGTTGCGCACTGCAACGGCTCTGAGAGGTACTGTAGAGGTCGAAAACGATGATCAACAATTGGGTGTTGAGATTGTGCTTAAGGCACTGACTGGTCCAATTAGGCAGATGGCAACCAACGCAGGTCTTTCACCGGATCTTATTGTTGAACAAGTTACTAATGCCGACGACACACAGGGTTACGATTTCCGTAATGACGCCATGACGAACATGGTGAAGTCCGGTATTATTGATCCGGTAAAGGTAACCACGACAGCACTACAAAACGCAGTGTCTGCTGCTGGTACACTTATTACAACCAACTACGCTATTATTCAAGACTGATGCCGGTCTTCACCAAAAACGAAGAACGTATTCTTTTCGTTCACATCCCGAAAACCGGTGGAAGCTCAATAGAACAGCACCTTCGTTATCATGGCTGGAATGAAACCCATCGCCGCGGAGGAGGAGTCAGAGCGATTCATGCTACTTGGAAAGAATATGAAAAGTGGGGAGACTTTAATTACAGGTTTACGATGATTAGGGATCCGCTTGAGCGGTTTAGGAGCAGTATACTACATTTATCCAAAGACAACTCAGCCCAAATGAAGATTTGGCGCTACTTTGGATCGCCTGAACACTGGGATATTAGTGAACAAAGATTAGAAGAGTTCATTGATAGAATAAAGAAAAACCCAGAGTGGCTAGGTAACCACGTAAGGCCGCAGTCAGATTTTTTAAAAACAAACGAAAAAGTAAAGATATTTAGATACCCGGAATCAATGACACAGGTTCCACTTGCTTTAAATGCAATGTTTGATGTGCCGATATCTCGTAGCGGACACGGGATGCAACATCTCAAAAAATCCATTCCAGAAAGCAAGCCAGTTTTTACAAAAGCTCAAGAAGAGATTATTAAGCAGTACTACAAAAAGGATTACAAGAGGTTTTTTTAGAGTTCATTAACTACTTAAGTTTGCCATGCCAGATAACACACCAGACAACATAAACGATATTGAGATAGATATTGTAACGCTAGACGGAAAGCTGCAACGTCTTGTTGACGCTCTTGACGTTATTAAAGATCGACAAGAGCAGATGGCACTGGATATTTCTAAGATCAAGGAAGCAGTATACAATCCTGATCAGGGACTCTATGCACGAATTAGAGCTTTGGAATCTTGGAAAGACACAAGCACTCGATTGACTTGGATCATCGTTACGTCACTCGCCGGCCTAGGCACTGCTACTGTCTGGAATATGGTCATTGGCTAATAAAGTAGTTGACATTTTATAAACATCTTGTTATACTGTATGTATAGTATTATATGGAGAAACAATGAAACCAGAGAATGATCAGCGGGTCAACATTCAGTATTCTGTTAAAGTTAACGAACTGCCCGATTTACTGAATGAAATGTTGTCGGAAGCAGAACAAAGACTTGACACTGTTGTTTCCAACTTTAGGAAACACAATATCACAAAGGTCTTGCGAGAGAATGAAGGCTATCAGTTTAGTGCTGATAAGATT
>Ga0115011_10003093_pt1 | contig 11365 bp, 12 predicted proteins | sample TroAtlMetagenome_2_FD_88705 | JGI IMG/M metagenome (GOLD analysis project Ga0115011, IMG submission 88705) | Marine eukaryotic phytoplankton communities from Atlantic Ocean - Tropical Atlantic ANT8 Metagenome | ecosystem: Environmental > Aquatic > Marine > Oceanic | place: Tropical Atlantic... | reverse complement strand
TTCTCTATTTTTATACAATATACAAAACTATACTTTGGAACAATTTATTGTTACAGCCGCACTACCTTATGCTAATGGCCCTTTACATATTGGTCATATTGCGGGGGCTTATTTGCCTTCAGATATTTTTGTGCGCTATCAAAAATTGAAAGCTAAAAAAATTATATTTATTTGTGGATCTGATGAACATGGTGCGGCAATAACATTACGTGCAAAAAAAGAAAATAAAAGCCCTGAAGAAATAGTAGATTTTTATCACAATTTAAATGACAATTGTTTTAAAAAATTAAATATAGAATTTGATATATATGATAGAACCTCCTCTAAGTTACATCATAAAACAGCTAGCGATTTTTTTGCAGAATTAAATAAAAAAAAATCTTTCATTAAAAAAAAATCCACGCAATTTTTTGATAAAACACATAATCAATTTCTAGCAGATAGATATATTACAGGCACATGTCCAAATTGTAAATTCAATAATGCTTATGGAGATCAATGTGAGTCTTGTGGGTCTGCTTTGAGTCCAGATGAGCTTATAAATCCTAAATCTACAATAAGTGGAAGCACTCCCATACTCAAAGAAACTTCACACTGGTATTTGCCTATGCAAAAACATGAAGATTGGCTAAAAATTTGGATTGAAAAAGGGTTATTAGATAATAAAAATCATCACGATCCTAAAAAATGGAAAAGTCATGTTTTAGGACAGTGTAAATCCTGGTTAAAATCTGGATTAAAAGAAAGGGCTATGACAAGAGATTTAAATTGGGGCGTTCCAGTTCCATTAAAAGATGCAGAAGGCAAAGTATTATATGTCTGGCTAGACGCTCCGATTGGTTATATTTCTGCAACAAAAAAATGGGCAAAAAAAAATAATGAAAATTGGGAAGATTATTGGAAAAACCCCAAGACAAAATTAATTAATTTCATAGGAAAAGATAATATAGTCTTTCACTGTATTATCTTTCCTATTATTCTTAAAGAACATGGAGAATATATATTGCCTAATAATGTTCCTGCCAATGAATTTTTAAATCTAGAAGGAAAAAAAATATCAACATCAAGAAACCATGCAATTTGGATTCATGAATATTTAAATACTTTTCCAAATAAAGTAGATGTCCTAAGATATGTATTGTGCTCTATTTCTCCTGAAAGTAAAGATTCTGACTTTACCTGGAAAGATTTTCAAGCCCGAAACAATAATGAACTAGTTGCAATATTTGGAAATTTTGTAAATCGTGTAATTGTATTAGTAAATAAATATTGGAATGGTATTGTCCCTGAAAAAAATAAATTAGATACAACAGATAAATTAATTATAAAAGAAATATCTTCCTTTGCAGAGAATATTGGGACTAGTATAGAAAATTATAAATTCAGAGAAGCTCTTTTTGAGTTAATGAACTTAGCAAGATTAGGAAATAAATATTTAGCTGACACAGAACCTTGGAAATTAATAAAAACACAGCCTGAAAAAGCTGAAACAATTTTGAATATTAGTTTGCAAATTGTACATAATCTTGGGATTCTGTCACAACCTTTTCTTCCCAACACTGCCAAAAAAATATGCCAATTATTAAATACCAAATTGACAAATTGGAGCTCTGCTGAAAAAGTAACTAATATAATGTCGGGACATAAAATAGAAAAAGCAAAATACTTATTTGAAATTATTAGTGATGATCAAATAAATGATGAGATAAAAAAATTAAACTAACTATCTGGTTTATAAAGTAGCCTGATACTTATCATTTACAATCTTCCAATTAACAAGGTTCCAAAATGCTTTAATATAATCAGGCCTCCTATTTTGATAATTTAAATAATAGGCATGTTCCCAAACATCAATACCTAAAATAGGCGTTCCGCCACAACCTGATTCCATTAATGGATTATCCTGATTTGGTGTAGAGCAAATACTTAATTCTCCTTTTTTCGAGCATAACCAAGCCCATCCTGATCCAAAACGTGTTGCAGCTGCTTTAGAAAATTCTTCTTTCATTGCATCACAACTCCCAAAAGTTTTTTCTATTAATGAAATCATTTCATCAGAACCATTACCTGGATTGGGACTTAATATCTCCCAAAACAAACAATGATTATAATAACCCCCTCCATTATTTCGAATGGACATAGGCAAATTAGGTGTTCTTAAAATTTCCTCAATAGATTTATCTTGAAACTCTGTTCCTTCAATAGCATTATTTAAGTTATTGGTGTACCCAGCATGATGTTTACTGTGATGAATTTCCATGGTTTTTGCATCAAAATGTGGCTCTAATGCATCATAAGAAAAATTTAATTCCGGTAATTTAAAATTCATAATTTTCAGATTTTAATAGTTTAACTGCTGTTTTTAACATTTGATCTTCTTGATTTACAAAATAAACAAATTCCTGTGTAGATAAAAAATTCCGAGCTGATAAAAGTTCTAATTGTTGTTGTAATTCAATCTTCATATAATCCATTTCTTGTAAATTGTGCGTTTGTTTAAATAAATCTATACAACTCGCCCACAATATATATATATTATTATTTAAAAAAATCCTGAAATCATCAGCATCATCTTTTAAATTACTACGTTTAGAGTCTATAAATTGAAATGTTAATTCATCTAATTTTGAAAAATTGTCATATATAAAATTTAGACTCTCTTCTGACGAAAAGTTATTCTCTTCTTGTATATAATAATCTGGATTTATACCCCCTCCTCCTAAAACAGTATCTCCATCTAAAGTGTAAAAAATATTGGCTGAGTCCGCTTTATTATGATAATCAATTTTATGACTTGGAGAGTAATTCATTGTAATGTCTATAGGATAACTATCCGAATTAGGAAAATCTTTTTGTATACATCGACCAGATGGAGTAAAATATCTCGCAACGGTAAGCCTTAAAACAGAGCCATCCCCTAAAGAAAATTCTTCTCCAACTAAACCTTTTCCAAAGCTAGTTCTGCCTACAATTTCTCCTCTATTATTATCTTGGATTGCTCCTGCTAATATTTCACTAGCTGAAGCTGAAAATTCGTCAATTAAAATAATTAACGGATAATTAGAAAGTTGGCCTTGATATGTAGACTTATATTTAACTTCATCTCTAAAATCACCTTTGACACTAACAATATCAAGTCCAAAATCTAGTAATTCATCTGCAATAGCTACAGATTGATCTAAATAACCGCCCGTATTACCCCTAAGGTCAATAATCATTTTTTCTGCCCCGTTATTCACTAATGAGTTAATATGATTTATAAATTCAGAATATGTTGTTGCTGAAAATTTATCAATTTTTAAATATGCAATATTATCATCTATAATATAACTAGATGCAATACTATTTAATGGTATTTCATCTCTATATAGTTCAATATTTTTTTCTTTTTTGTCATGACTAAATGCTGTCAATTGAACTTTGGTTCCCTGCATGCCTCTCAAACGATTTAAAACTTCTTCATTAGAAAGCATCGGCCCTGTAATTTTATCTCCATCTACATGAGTAATTCTATCTCCAGCCATTAATTCGGTGTTTTCAGATGGGCCGTCAGGAAGCACCTTAATAACAACTATAGTATCTTGAAAAATACTAAACTGTATTCCTATCCCATAAAAATTACCCATCATTTCTTCATTTTCTCGATTATGTTGTGTGGCGGAAAAATAGGATGTATGTGGGTCTACACTTTCTAAGATAGATTCTAGCATTGAATTTAATATTGATATAGTGTCAACTGGCTCATAATAAGTAGATAATATTAGATTATACATCTCTTCTATTTTTTGAAAAGACAATTGATCTTGGTTTTTATTAGAATCTGTATTAGAAATTCTTGGAAAACTGATAAGAGAAAAGTTTTGGACAACAAAAATACTTAACAAACAACATAAACAGCCATAAAAAAAGAAATACAAATTGTTTTTTTTAGAGACCATAATCTATATTTAATCTATGTACCCAGGGTGGGGCTCGAACCCACACTCTGTTTCCAGAACTGGATTTTGAATCCAGCGCGTCTACCAATTCCGCCACCTAGGCATATTGATAAAGATACAAATCTAAATTAGATTTTAAACTCTTCTTTTATACTTCTATATTAATGGCATAATAAATCAATTTTATTTTTATAAATTTGCTAACCCTAAAAAAATATTTATTAATGGAAAATGAGGTAAAAATATTTTCAGGAAGATATTCTACAGATTTAGCAGAAAAGATTGCGCAATCCTATGGTTTGAATTTAGGTAATGTGATAGTTTCTTCCTTTAGTGATGGGGAGTTCCAACCATCTTTTGAAGAAACTGTTAGGGGGAAAAAGGTTTTTATTATACAATCAACTCCTCCTCCATTTGATATTTTACTAGAATTATTATTAATGATTGATGCGGCTAAAAGAGCATCCGCTAAACAAATTATTGCAGTAATTCCATATTTTGGAATGGCAAGACAAGACAGAAAAGATAAGCCTAGAGTCCCTATTGGAGCCAAATTAATTGCTAATCTACTTAGTTCTGCTGGCGCAACAAGAATTATGACTATGGACCTACATGCAGATCAAATACAGGGTTTTTTTGAGGTGCCTGTTGACCATCTATTTGCTTCAACAATTTTTATTCCTTATATCAAATCTTTAAAATTAAAAAATTTAGTTATTGCATCTCCAGATATTGGTGGGTCAAAAAGAGCAAATATATATGCTAAACATCTGAATTGTGAAATGGTAATTTGTTATAAAAACCGAAAAAAAGCTAATGTCGTAGATAGTATGAAAATTATTGGAGACATAAAAAATAAAAATGTGATTTTAATTGATGACATGATGGACACTGGAGGGACTATGTGTAAAGCTAGTGAACTTATGATTTCAAATGGCGCTCACAGTGTTAGGGCAATTTGTACACACGCTATATTATCTGGGAATGCTTATGATAATATATCAAATTCAGCTTTAGATGAATTAGTTGTCACAAATAGTTTACCTTTACAAGGAAATCATAAAAAAATTAAAGTGTTAAATATTTCAGATTTATTTGCAAAAACTATAAAAAATGTAAATACAAATAAATCTATTAGTAGTCAATTTATTGTTTAATTAAAAAAATTAAGTATTATGAAATCGGTATCTTTAAATGGAATAGCGAGAGTAAATCTAGGAAAAAAGTATTCCAAAGAAATGAGAAAAAATGGTCAGATCCCCTGCGTAATCTATGGAGGGTCACAAGAGTCTCCTATTCACATTTGTATAAACTTTAATGAATTAAGAAAAGTAATTTATACACCTAATATATATAAATTAAATATAAGTGTAGATTCCAAATCTTATGAAACTATTATTCGAGACATACAATTTCATCCAGTAAATGATGAAATTATACATGTTGATTTTTTACAACTAGAAGTAGGAAAATTAGTTTCTTTAGAAATTCCCGTGAAATTAACTGGAAACTCTATTGGTGTATTAAATGGAGGGAAGCTAAACCTAGTTATGCGAAAATTAACTATAAAAGCTATTCCTGATAATATTCCTGATAATATAGAATTGGATATAGCCAAACTAAAAATTGGTCAATCTATAAGAATCAATGATTTAAATTTAGAGCATATTGAATTTGCTCACCCTAGCACATTAGTTATAGTAGCTATAAAAACTGCAAGAGCTGTTGTGGAAGAAGAAGAAGAAGAAGCAGCAGAAGGTACTGAAGAAGGGGAAGCGGGCGAAAAAACGGCTGAAGAAGGGGAAAAAAAATCTGAGGGAGACAAGTAATTAAACCTTTGGGATGAAAAAACATCTTGTTGTAGGTTTGGGGAACATAGGAGATTCATATTATGACACTAGACATAATATAGGATTTGAAATTGTAGATGACTTTGCGAAAAAATATAATCAAAATTTCACCAACAAACGATATGGACATATCTGTGAATTAAAAATAAAAAATCGTAATGTTATTTTATTAAAACCCACCACTTATATGAATCTAAGTGGAAATTCTGTTATTTATTATTTAAATAAGTATAAAATTCCTATCGAAAATTTACTTATAATATCAGATGACTTAGATTTAGATTTTGGTCAAATAAAGTTAAAATCTAAAGGGGGGCACGGAGGGCATAATGGGCATAAAAATATAATTCAATTATTAAATACAAACTCATACGCTCGTTTTAAATTTGGAATTGGTAAAAAATTCGAAAAAGGAAAGCAAGTGAATTATGTATTAGGCAAATGGTCTGAATTAGAAAAAGAGAAATTAAATAAAATTATACCTGAAACAAATGATATTATAACTTGCTTTTTAAATGAAGGAATAGAAAAGGCTATGAACACATTTAATTAATCCAATATGAAAAATATATACTCTATTATTTTATTATTCTTTTTAATACCATTACTTCACTTTTCTCAAGATAAAAATTCTTTAAAATCAGAGTTTAATATACTAGATCCTGTTATAGTATATGGAAATATGCTAAATACCACTAATTCAAAATCTGGTAAAAATATTACCATAATCAAAGCTGTAGAATTAGAAAATTTTGCTTTTAATTCTATCGATGATTTGTTAAAAATTATTCCTAGCCTTGAGATACAATCAAGGGGTGGGTTTGGAAATCAATCTGATATTGTGCTAAGAGGTAGTACATTTAACCAAACATTGGTTCTTCTAGATGGCATGAGAGTAAATGACCCACTAACTGGGCACTTTAGTATGTATATTCCTATAACTATTTCAGATATACATCAAATAGAAATAATAAGAGGGGGGGCTTCTTCTATATATGGCCCAGACGCAGTAGGCGGAGTAATAAATATTGTAACTAAATCTTTTACTGAATTCAAACAAAATAATGAAGTTATAATAAGTGACAAATTAGGACAATATAATTTTACGCAGAAAAATATTTTTGTTTCATATAGTTTAAAAAATAAAAAATATAATAATAACTCATATCATACTGTTTCGATAAACAAAATCAAATCAGATGGGCAAGAACTTTATGAAGATATCTATAGTTTTTTTGATCATAATACATTTTCTATATCTAGCAGATTTGAATGTAATAATAAACTAAATATATCTATTCGATCTTCTTATGATAAAAGATATTTTAACTCACAGTATTATTATACAAGAAGTACTTATGACTTATCAAATGAGGCTGTAGAAAAATTATGGGCACAAGGGAAGTTAAATTATAAAATCAATCAAGATCAAATGATTGATGTAAATTTTTCATTTCAATCAGTAGATGATGTCTATATATTTAATCCTAACTTCCCCTCTTATGAAAATCAAACTAATTTAATTAATGGAAGAATTAGCTATTTAATTAATACAAAAGAATCTATTTTAACATTTGGGTCTGACTGGCAAAAAAGAGGCATGACTAGTATAGATAGGGGTGATCATCAAGATTATTATATCGGTGGATTTATAAATTATATGAAAACTTGGAAAGGTATTAATTTGAATCCCTCTTTTAGAATGGATTACAATGAACATTATGGATTACAACTTTGCCCACAATTTAATATTAACTACAAAATAAAATCAATGAATATAAGAGCTAATGTGGGACGAACTATTAGATCTGCTGATTTTACAGAAAGATATTATAATAATAATTATTCCGGTGAGCTTTCCTCAGGAAGAAACATAGGTAATCCTGAATTAAATGCAGAAAAAACACTGAACTATGAATTTGGGCTAGATATTAAAAAAAGTAAATTTTTTCAAATAAATAATACTCTTTTTTATCGAAGCTCATCTGATTTAATTGACTGGGTTTTAACTCCTTCAGAAAATATTCCTGTAAATATTGATCTTATTAATGATGAAATGTACTTTTTTGCTCAAAATATAAGTCAACTTTATACTCTTGGATTAGAATCAGAACTATGGTTTGAAATTATTAATAGTGATAAATTAAATCTTTTTGGATCACTTGGTTATTTAAAAATATTACAAGCAGAAAATTCTGATGAATTATGGCAAAATAATGACAATACACTATTTTCAAAATATTTAGCTAATAACTCTGGTGATAAATTTAATTATAACTTATCTATAAAATATAAAGATTTAGGACTACAACTGAATGGCCTGTATAAAGCAAGAAATAAAGAAGTAGACGTATCAATTGGACAAACATTAGAAGAAGATTATTTTATTCATAATGCTAAATTGATGTTACGTGTAACAAAAAATATATCTTCTAGTGTTGAATTAATAAATATTTTTAATACAGAATACTCTGATTTTTTAGGAGCTATTATGCCTAAACGATGGGTAATTTTTGGCTTTGAGTATAAATTATAAAACAAAACTATGAGAAAAATACTAATCCTTATTATTCTTCCCTGTTTTTTATGTGCCCAAAACTATAATGGGCCAGAGAGTGTAGAATATAATTATACAACTGGAAGTTATTTTATTTCAAATTCTAATAACGGTCAAATTTTAGAACTAGACATAAATAATGATTTATCTGTTTTTGCCAATAATCTAGATAGTGGCCCTCACGGTCTAGAAATTGTAAATAATATACTTTATGCGTGTAATGGCGGACGATTAAAAGGTTTTGATTTAAATAATGGTAACCAAGTGTTAAATTACAATCTAAATGGTTCATTCCTTAATGGAATTACACATATGGGTAGTACTTTATTCATTACCGACTTTTCTGATAGAAAACTATATGCTTATGATATAGAGAATAACTCTCATTATGAAGTAGTATCTTTTAATAAAAATCCAAATGGAACTTATTGGGATGATATAAATAATCGTTTACTAGTAGTCTGTTGGGGAAATAATGCGCCTATATATAATATTGATTATTTAGCAGGGGATTATAATGTTATCATAAATACAGGATTAGGAAATCTAGATGGTATAACAATGGATTCGTGTGGCAATTTCTTTATATCTGCATGGAGTACTAATGCAATACATAAATACAATATGGATTTTTCTGAAACAAATGTAGTCGTTTCAAATATGAGCTATCCTGCAGATATTTGTTTTAATCAGAATAATAATATATTAGCAATACCTAATTCAGGTAATAATACAATAAGCTTTTTTGATTTTGCATGTGATAATTCTAATATAGAAGAAGAACTTAATAGCAGAAAATTGAAACAAAAAATAGATTTATTAGGAAGAAGTACTGACCAAAAAGGAATTATAATAGAAATTTATAATGATGGCTCAATAGAAAAAAAATATATAATTGAGTAATACCTGATTTTTATCTGTAATTATATTTTTTCGCGCTTATCTTTCAATTTAGACAACTTCATTTTTCGCCAAAAAACTTTATTTTCATCTCCCTGCTCTTCCGCTCTGTGAATCTTTTTATTTAATTTATTAATTTTCTTACTCAAATATGATTTGTTGATGTTTTTCATAGTATAACAATTTACAAAAATTAAAGTGCAAAATTTATGCCAAAATGCCGGAACAGGTCAAATTCTTGTACAAGTTAAAAATAATAGTAATTCGTCAAAATTTCATTTTATGACTTAAACTGTTATATTTGCAGAACACTAAATACTAAAAATTATGAAATTTTATATAAATAGACAAGAATCTTATTCAAGAGGCCACTTAATTTTAAGAGCTTTTTTTGGAGGATTATATATTGGTCTACCACATGGTATTCTTTTATTCTTTTTAAGCATTGGATACTCTTTTGTTTCTATGATCACATTTTGGATTGTACTATTTACGGGTAAGTATCCTGAATGGAGTTGGAATTATTATGTGAAATTGAACAGATATTCGTTGAGAGTTAATGCTATAAATGCAAATTTAACTGACAAATATCCAGCATTTGGATTAGGGGGAACTCATCCTGACATGGACTTTGACATTCCTTTCCAAGAAGGGCAAAGTAGGGGAAGATTAATACTTAGAACTCTGTTTGGGTCTCTAATGTTATTCCCGCATTATTTTGTGTTATTCTTTTTAAGTATTGGCGCAAGTATTGTTGGTATTATTGCATTTTGGGCTATTCTTTTCACTGGAAAATATCCTGAAGGAATGTTTAATTTTGTGGTAAACACAATGAGATGGAAATTCAGAGTTAATGCTTGGTATTCTTTATTAACTGATGGTTATCCAGCATTTACAGGAAAAGTATTAGATTCTGAAAATAAGTAAAATATTTTAAATGTTTTAAATGTTTTTAAAAAAGCCATCCAAATAGGGTGGCTTTTTTATATTGAAACTTATAATCTTTAAATTATGAAAAAACTATTTCTGCTAATTATTCCTTTTTTAACTTTTGGACAAATAGATCCAAGTGAATTATGTGATTCAATATCTATATCATTTGTTGAATATAATGAAGAAGAGCAATATGTTGAAATAGAATTTTCTACTCAATTTTTAACACAATATTGGTATGGATATGCAGGCTTCACAATGACAAATAATCAAGGGGAAATTATTGCAACAGAAACATTAGAAAATGCAAGTAATGTATATGGGATAGGAGGTAATATGACTGAAACAAGATTTCTTCAAACTACTGAAAATTTTATAGCACCATTAGGTAATCTTAATTTAGTAAATGATTTGTTTTCAGGAGCAAATCCGGAAAGCGTATGCTCTTGGCCTATATATGATGCAAGTTTATATACTTATGTTCCAGATGATAATTTTGAGCAAAACAAGGAAAAAATAGTTATTAAAATTATTGATTTATTAGGAAGGACAAATAATATTCATGATTTCCATATTAAAATTTATAATGACGGTAGTATAGAAAAAATTTATTTAAAAAAATAGATTATGAAAAAGTATAAAGTTGTCGCAGTCACAGATTTTTGGTCGCCCAAAAAATTAGCTCAAAAAAGTGAAAAAGTTTTAAATCAATATGCAGAAGAAGGTTGGGAGCTTTTTAGTATACAATACCGTCCCTGGGGGTACTGTAACATGATTACCTTTTCTAAAAACCAAAGTCAATGAGTATACTTATAAACTAAAAAAATAATTATGAATACCCACTCTAATAACCCTTTAAATTTAGAAGACAAAATATATACTGTGAAAGAATTTGCATCTGCATTGAGAAATAAATATGGGGCTAATGATACTCTGTCTGATACAATTTTAGTAAATATTTTTATTGAAAAGTATCCTATGTATGCTTGTAAAATAAAAGACTCTAATAATCCAGGAGGATGTGGATGCTGTTAAATTATTATTACAATAATTAAAATATGATTAATCACAGAAGTTTTTAATTCGCCCTCTACATCAATTGTGGGAGCAGAAATATATAAGCATACTTTTGATATCCCAGGTTTTTATAATTATGATTGTTCTGTTGGCGGGCATGCTATGCACGG
>Ga0115011_10003092_pt1 | contig 11366 bp, 14 predicted proteins | sample TroAtlMetagenome_2_FD_88705 | JGI IMG/M metagenome (GOLD analysis project Ga0115011, IMG submission 88705) | Marine eukaryotic phytoplankton communities from Atlantic Ocean - Tropical Atlantic ANT8 Metagenome | ecosystem: Environmental > Aquatic > Marine > Oceanic | place: Tropical Atlantic... | reverse complement strand
GTTACTTTTATAACTTCGCTATTTATAGTTGCATACAGCCAATCGTCACTACCTAAAGTAGGGAATGTAGAACTACTTGTTATAGGTAAAGCAGTAACCCCGGCAGCTATATTAGCTGTAAGGGTAGTTTGTGCACTATTACTAAATTTAACAGCCATAAAACACCTTTAATTATGATACAGTTATAGTCCAGCTAATAGATACAGTATCATCAGTACCTTTATTAATAATAGCAAATACTGTTCTAGCTAACATATCCCCTGATCCTGAGGTTCCGTTATTAAAAATACCTGCTTCTTGTATAGCATAAGCTCCGTGTGCTGATGTCCAGGTAGCATCATATTGTACTGTAGCATTTGATACAGTTCCACCATCAGTAGTTAATGCTATTCTACTTGCAGTTATTTCAGCCGCTAAAGTTGTATTTCCCACAGCAGCAGCAGTATTAGCCGTGCCTAAAGCCATGTGTGACATTTCAGCTTTTTGAGTAAATCCACCACCTACACTATCTTTAAATCTGCTAGCTACCCAGTTTTTACCCGCAGTAACTACAAGATTATCACACTGATGAACTATTTCATCATTAAGGGAGATTTGTAATGCTCCGGTTATTTCTAAGTCATCTATAATCATATTGTTCCTAATTAAGTGTTATTTCATTAAGTGTGGTTGATCCCAACATTCTTGATATTATTAATGTTACAGATATTGAATCACCCATAACGGCTATATTGCCTTTAACCCCATTTACACTTTTATTGATATCAGCAAAGTCATCTAAGCTAAGCCCACTAGCAAGATACTTAGAAATATTATTTGCTATCCCATCAGAAATATTTGCAGTATCTGAAAATAATTTATCTGAGATTGTTGAAAGTACATCTGAAACACTCGCTAGGTCTATTTCGTCTGTCTTTGTTGGAGTAATTGTTACTGGACTAGCAGTAGTTACTGGACTATTTAGTAAAAACTCGCCAATTAAACTTGTATTTAGTAACGCAGCAGATTCTAAATCACTCGCATGTATTTCTTCAAATCTATCTCTAAGAAATTCATTAGCAGTATTAAGTACATCAGGTAAAGATACTGTATCACCAAAATAATCTCTAATAACGTATTTAACTACAGAATCGCTAAGAGTTATTTCATCGGATACTGGTCTTATCAGGTTTGCTAAGAAAGTATCTGTAAGAGCAAAATCTTCATCTATCCTTTTATTTTTACTAATTGCATCTACCAAGATACTTACTGCTATATCCTGGTAGGTTACTTCTGGTGCTACCTCCTGATAACTAAGTTCTGCCTGAAGTTTTTCCCAATCAACAATCCAATTTATCATTAGAACTGTTCTCTAACTTTGAACTTAAGCTTGTCATACACTGTCTGCACTTTGCCACTTCCATCAGTTAGCTGGAGTTCTCCTTCATATATTCCTGCAGGAACATCTAAAGAATCAGCTGGCCAGTTCAAATAACAAGTACCTGCTGCAGCACTAGTTATACCAAGATTTATTGTGCTTAATACAGCAGCGCTACTCATTTCTTTAAATTTTAATTCAATGCTATATCCAGTTATATTAATAATTTTCCAAGTTGAAGGATCATCTTTATCTAGCACTGTCACTGGATCAGTGACAACTGCTGTTGCAGAATCTCGTATAGTGAAGTTTATTTGAGGCTTAGTATCTCCTTGAACTAAGTTTATTGTTTCAAAATAGGCCATAATCTATATTTTTGCACGGGGGGATACTTTTTAAACTTAATTTAGTAAATAAATAATAATTTGTCAAGTGTTATTTTAAATAAATCCATTATCCTCTAATTTACTATTAGTTTCTGTTTCGTTATCTCCACCTAACCCACTAGCTATTACTTGCCTGCAATTACTCTCATAACGCAAGTAGTAACTATTATTCTCTGCTTTAATATCACCACTAATAGCACTATACGCTTTATACGCAGTGTAATTCAATACAGCTTCTGTATACACGTTACTTACATTTAAAGATTGGGTTATCTTGGTAATCACTGTAGGAGAAGCGGCATACACTAAAATAATTTGTGTGGTGCCTTTAGCAGTATCTGTACCTTTCACAGTTACTTTAAATGGTTCCGGTATAAGTAAAGATACAGCAGTATCTACATTATCTACAATTTTTCTATAAGTATCTTTTATGGGGATTTCTACTTTTTCGTTATCGTTATAGTACGCGTAGACAGGAGCTAAGAAGTCATCAGGCAGTACATAATCCTCGTTATCTATAGGGTGATCTATTTCATATTGTCTCTGCAGTAAGTGAAATCTTTTATGTATAGCTAGATTAGCTAAGTTTAAATAATTAATGAATTTAGTCCTATTCGATGTTTGCAGGGCAGTTGGTGCACTAGAAGGGTTAACTGCCATATCCCCTACATCTTGAATAGCTAATTTGTAAGTTTCCCCGTTTACCAGGTAATTTATATAGTCAGATGCTTTCATTGCATTCCTTTTTATACAAAGTATGAATTATCAGTAACTTTAATATCATCACTGCCCCATAAAGATGTTCCAGGTATAGCTTGAGTATCTTCATCGTATTCTACACTCACTTCGCTGGGTTTCCATGTATTTAGCTCGGCTAGCATAGATATGGTATCAATTTGATCATCGTGTTTACTTTTAAATCCTTTAACAGTAGCTAATTGTAGTTCTGCCGTCATCTCTTTTAATTCACCACTATCTTTTAATTCTTCCGGGAACCATATTTTCTTCATTTTGAACAGAGGAACTACATTTTCCTGGAACCTGCTCATCTTATCTTTAATGGGCCTTATTCCAATGTTATTCCCATTTTTTCCTTTTGACAAGTTAAAATAAATATTTCTTGATGCCATCTCATTTTGGACCCAACTAATGAAACCCCCCTGCTGCCCTGTAACCTCTATTCCTACTTCTAAAGGAGAGTACTCCTGAACTAGTCTAAACAAATTATCTACAGTGGCATTCATCAGCATTTTTTCGCAAACACCGTCCACCCACAGCCAATCTCCGTTATTATTATACGCCCAAACATTAATTGCACTAAAATCTGCATGCTCACGATCACTCGTAGCAAAATCAGTAGTAATATAAAAATTATACGCTGATTTATTAGTAAGTACACTGCTTCTAGCATACCAAATAATATCTGAATCCAGGATTAGTCTTTCTTCCTCTGACATAATCCGGAGCATTAGCTCCTGGTTAAATGTATCTAATTTACCTGCTTTAACCGCATTATCATATTCTAATTTTACAAAATCATAACTAAACCTATCCTCCCAGCTGCCTTTAAATTCTTCCCTACTACAGGGGAATTCTTCGCATACTGGATACACATTTACAACCCAGGCCCCACTCTCTACTGCTTTATACAACGGGTCTTTAGCATTAAACGGAGTACCACTCCATATAGTTTTCTTCTTAGACGGGTGCAATGCGTAATTAACTGCTTTGTACACAGTGTCTTCTATATTAGCTATAACTGTAGGGGACCTGGCATCTGAGTCTCCCACTAAATCATCCAATACTGCCAGAGTAGGTCTTTGCCCTATTTCTTTAGCCCCACGTACACCACTTAATGCACCATATCCTCTAACTACAAATGATTTACCTGCGGCATTAGTAAACTCCCATCTAATATCAGTAAATTTAGTTTCAGGGACATACTGCTGTAAAAATTCACTATTCTCCCATCTGAATTCTATATTCTTTCTTAGGTTCTTTACTCCATTTTCTACACTATCTGAGACATACATAGCAAATCCCACATCCCCAAATCCAGGTATACCTCCGTAAGTAGCTATGTATAAAAACAGATATTCTGAAAAGATTGAAGTCTTTGAGCTACCCCTATGCGCCATATTAGCGGTATTCTGTTTCTTGCCAGCAATATTATCTAACATGTGATAATGCATTACCGGAGTTTTATGCTCTTCCCCTTTTCCTCCATTAACTAATTTAAGGAAGCTAACAAACTCCAGAGCAAACTCACTGGGCACATACAATGGATCTACAGAATAATCCACCTCATTCAAATAATCATCTACTGTCTTCACCACGCACTATCCTATGCAGATTGCTGAGGTAACTCAATATACTCTGTTTCTACCTTATTGGCAATAATCTCACTATGGGCTATATCCTTAGCAGAACTAACTCCTTCCTTAATTAATTTTACCTGCTGCTGAGCCAAAGCCTTAGTAGTAGCTCTAAGATCCTCAATCATACCTGACTGCCCGTATGACACATCCAATGCTATTTTTGTTGATTCGGGAGCCTTTAAATTAATTAATAAACTCTCTGCTGCTTTCTGCCTAACCATCTCAGAATTAGCATTACGCATCAGGTCCGCCTGGGTATTAATAGCTTCCTGGTAAACTCCCGCATTCAATATATGCGTGGGAACTACAGCCCTCTCCAATATATTAACTACTAACGGATTATTAGCGTAATTATTAGCAAAGCTAGCTATATAACTGGAACTATACCCCTTAGCCAGCATAGCCGCATATCTATCTACAAATACTTTCTTATACGCCATAGAATTAATATCACCCATTAACCTATGCGAAGCAAATTTGACAGCATTAACATACGCTGACAGCGAATGCTTGCCCTGCATTAACACACTAGTATAAGTTAAAGTATTATCCCTAAATACTCTCCTGAGCTCATTATCTGTTTCTGAGTTAATTAACTCCAATAATTCATCAGTCACATACCGCCTAAACCTTTTATCAGGCAGCGTATTCACAAGCATCTCCTTAGTCATTACATCTGTAGAATCTACTGTACTATCTACATCATCTATATTATCTAGTTTGTACACAGTTTCCTCCAAGTACTTATTGCTTTAGTTCTGTCCTCCCTCCAACATCTATAGGGAGATAACATAACAGTATTCTTATTAACCATAACAACAAATTCCTTACTCCGCAACTCTAATATGTATTTTTGTAAAGTTCTCCTGCACAATACATCCTTCAATTCCGCAACATTCACCAGGTTACTAGCCTGCACTCTACTAATCAACAACATCAGCACAGCACTGCCCATCAAACTAATTTCCCCCTGCTCACCTATATCTAAATGCACCTACACACTCCTCAGCCCACTTATGCTATCTTTTTTCCACATATACATGAGCTGCTCCTCATCCCTAATACTATCTATCTCCCAGCACTCAGGATTAACCATATATTCCCACCTACTATATTTCCTAACCAATCCCATCCTTTTCAACTCCCTCACAGCTAAACAAAAATTACTAACATTAACCCCAATCAATTTACTAACTACTCCCGGTGAGCCTTTAACTAACATCCTATTATCTACAGCCAAAAACAACCTAATAAACACCCCGTACGCTTTAACATCGCCACACCCCTCAAACAATCTACCAACTACTTTATTATTAATAACCATCACTCCACCTCATAACTTAAATCTTATGTATACTCATTTTTATTATTAATACTTCTAAAAATAATTACAAGAACATTTTCACCAAAAGCATTACTAACTTTTTTTATTATTAGTATGAATGCAGTACTTATTACCTCAGAGTGCAGTAAAAGTTTATTCCCTCCCCCCCGGTAAGAATATTAACTATCTTTTATCTTAAATAAAAAAGGACACAGCAGCTCTGCTGCCAGGATACTTGGTACATTCAGTGCTAAGGTCTTTCACTCTCATAGGAGAATACTATGGTTATAATCAAAGCAGTAAACGATGTCGTAGCTGGTATCAGCGCTATTATCTCAGACTTAATGGCAGGTACTCAGGACCTAAGCGGAGTATACAAGGATTCTTGTAGATCCATTCGCCTAGAGTCCAAGATGGCTAACCGTAAGGAGATGGAATCCCTTCTCAAGACGGCAGGCATCAAGGCTGAGGAATTAAACAATTACCTCAACTAGCCTACAACGGAGGCAGGACATAAGTCTTGTCTCCACTCTTCTCTTAACATTTACTAAAAAGGTTATATGAAACAAGCAGAGTTCAACAGACTAATGGATCGATACGAAGAAAAAAACTACTCCATCATATACGATATTAGCTTAATACTAATACGAGTACTTCCCATACTTATGCTTACTTATTTAACAGTAAGAACTTTCTAATACATCCGAGGTAGGTTAATTCCTACCTCATAAAACTTAAAACACACATAATAAATAGCTATAAACTAGCTACTACCTAACAAGGACACACAAGCAATAACGCTAAAAAACACAGTAAGATAGAGGATTAGTAAAGGGGATACCTAGGTATATTATATAAAAACTTAAAGAGTACTGTGTATATAGATGCTTAATCTATACTTATTTATATAGGGTGGGGAGAGTAAAATTATTATACTCTCTTGTTTATTTAATAGCAAGTCTTTTATTTATTATTTATTTATTAATTAAAAAGCCGGCTCTGCCGGCAGGATAGCTTCTTATGTATTAGCTATTATTAGTATTACTCCATTAGGTAGTAATGCTATTGCACAATATTGTGCTTAATCTCTAATTGGAGATATGTATGAATACTAATAAAAGCGTTACTGCTTCTACTAATGGTAATAACTTCAATAAATTCCATGTTGAAGTAGAGGACATGCACTTGAATCTTAACATTCATGGGTATGTAAACTGTACCCATCCTAAGCAGGAGTTAAAGATTCTTAATGCTAAATCCTTAGTATTTAGACCTGTTAACGATAACAATGGACTTAGCATGTCCGTTCCTGTTTCGGTAACAAGCACTGAGGAAAATCCTGTGCAACGGTTCAGGTCTATAGGCTTTATTAATCCTTCCTCTGAGGATGACTTCATAGATGAGGATACTGATTTCAGTAAGGCCGAGGTTTACCTCAAGGATGACGTCAATCTCAGCGACCTCATCTAATCAAATAGGGTAGGTGCTTATGCATCTATCCTATTTTTTATTATGTTCAGGGTAACTGTGGTGGAAAATGCAATACCGGAAGGCTGGTTGATCTGCCGTGGTTGCCCTGACTTTGTATTAGTTTTTTTGTATACAGATAGAGTGCTTCTATCTATAACCATTAACCTGCTTAGGAGAATATTATGGATCAGTTTATGCTGGAGAAAAAATCCAGGAAAAATAGTACGATGTTAGTAGAGAATACTGAGGTAGCTCAGTTAATAGAGAACGTTACCGTCTATTTAACTATGCGAAGTATTCCTAAACCTAACCTGGTAGCTGTTAAAGCTACTAAGATAAGTTTATCCAGTAAGGGTAGACTTATAGAACCGGGAGCATTTATAGTTCCTTTAGGTGAGATAGTGACTACTTCTAAAGCCACAGGCATAGAGGTATTAGAGAAAGGCATTCATATAATGGAAACACTAGGTGGCATATTGTTTACTATTGAGGACAATATGCAAATAAAACCTATGTTCCTTCTCAGCCATGGTGAGCAACGCATACTGGACAGGCTTACCGCTGATCTGCCTATGCTGGAGATGCCTCTTAATTGGTCTGCAAATAAGGGGGGCTATTACCTGAATAGACAACCACCTCTGTTAGGTAAGGCTGCCAGGTTTATTCCTAAAGGGATAGACTTATCCACTGATGTATTAAATAAACTGCAGACAATCCCGTGGACTACATCAGCTGTCAATTCTAAGCTGACAATGTTTAACCAGGCTAAGTTATACTTCGTATGGAAATACGATAGCAGAGGTAGAGGTTATTCTACTGGATGGCCTTTAAATATCCAGAGTAGTCAACGGGTTAAGTCCACTTTGTCTCTGGCTAATAAAGAGATAATAAACGACTATGATAATCTATACATAGCTATAGCTAACCATGCAGGCAAGGATAAGCTCTCATGGGAAGATAGAATAGAATGGTCTAAATCGTCTCTAAATACCATCATAGATGGAAAGATCAAGTGGGATGAACCTCATCTAGGCAGGAAAGCTGTTAAGGCTCTCCTGGATACCATAGATGATGAACCTACAGGATATTGGATGACTCTTGATGCAACTGCATCAGGTATTCAGATCATGGCTGCCCTAAGTGGATGCAAAGAAACAGCATCTGCTACTAATATGGTAGATCCTGAGGTAAGAAGAGATCTATACCAGGAAGTTACTACTGCAATAAATGATTTATGCACTATTCCTACTACAAGGAAAATTGTAAAGAAAGTAGTTATGACTTTCTTCTATAATAGTGTAAAAACTCCAGAAAGAATGTTGTCTAAAGAACAGCTGGCGGCATTCTATCAGGTAATACAGCAGTTATTTCCTGGGGCCTATAAGATTATGGACATAGTTAATAATCTTTGGAATACTAATGGATCTCACCATAGGTGGACGTTGCCTGATGGCCATGTAGCTCATGTTCCTGTACTTGGTGCAGTTAAATATAATACTCCATATGGTAGTATCTATAGGACAGAGCTCGTAACCAGCCCTAATTACAGATCATTACTCCCTAATGTTATTCATTCCATTGATGGATACATTGCTAGAGAAATGGTCAGAAGGTGTGACTTCGAAGTAATCCATATACATGATTGCTTTGGAAGTCACCCTAATAACATGGGTATAATCTCTCAACGTTATAGAGAAATATTAGCTGAAATAAGCGATTCTACTTTACTTAATTCTATAGTTAAAGAGTTAAGTATGGGTAAGTCGTGGTTTCCTATATTTCCATCTCTCAAACATGAGATATTAAACAGCAATTATATGCTGTCTTAACCATAAAATAACTCCCTTTATTTAAGGGAGTTATTTTTTTTAAATAACATAGAGACTTAATAACTAGGTATTCGTTTAACATAATACCTATAAACATACTGAGATAGTTTAATGCGATATATTGTAATACATGAATGCGTGTATAAAGGTTGCGCTAATTGGCGGGTAAACAACACATGCATAAAGAATTCAATGAGTATTGACGCAGTAGCCAGGTTTGCAAAGTTACTTCCAGATAGTAGATACTGTGAGGTAACCAGCCAAATAAATAAATATAAACTTAATGAATTACTAGAAGGGTAAGTATGCGAATATCCGAACACAATAGATACATGATAAAGAAAACCATATTATCTGACTTGTATGGCTCACATCAGGATAAATTAGAGAAAGAGAAAGAGGCTTTCTTAAGAAAGAACCTTACTTTAGAATTTGCGCCATATATGGAATACATAGCTAAAATACCTGACCATTTATTAAATATTGGGTATAGGTACTCAGTAAAAGTTACCTATAAAAAGAACGATCCTGAAAATCGTTACAGCGATTCATGGGGATTATCATTATCCCCAGATGAAAAAGTTCCACGACAAATCTCTGGCAAAGAATACATTGTACATCCTAGTTTATACGCTGAAGTAGCATCTATTATAGAGAAAGAACAGGTACTAAACAAAGAAAGTAAGGAAATGGAGAACTTTATAGCTAATACATTTAGTGTTACTACAGGTTCTAAACAAATAAGAAAAATGTGGCCAGAGAGTCTTCACAAGTATTTACCTGCAGAGCCTGCTCCTGTTAAAAGAAAGAGAGACTCTAAAGGTAAAATTGTCCTACCTACTATAACCGCACCTTCGCAACTGCAGACTAGATTAGTTAACAATTTATTAGAAAAATAATATGTTTGAAGTGAATACAAAGCAATTAAAAGAAGCTATGATTAGGGATTTTAAAGTAGGACTAGTTCCTATGGTAGCCTCTAGTCCAGGAATGGGTAAATCAGATGTAGTTAAAGATATTGCAAACGAATTTAAACTAAAATTAATTGATTTACGAGTAAGTCAGTGTGAGCCCGTAGATATGAAAGGGTTCCCTGATACAAAAGATGATCGTATGGCTTTCCTTCCACCTAAATACTTTCCTTTAAGCACAGATCCTGTTCCTTCTGGGTACTCTGGGTGGTTACTTTTCTTAGACGAATTCAATTCAGCTTCCCGTGAAGTAGAAGGTGCCGCTTATAGACTTATACTAGATAGAACTATAGAGGAGCATTCCCTGCATCCTAAATGTGTCATTGCTGCAGCAGGAAACTTAGTAAGTGACAGAGCCATAGTAAATGTAGCTAGTACTGCTACTACTTCCAGGCTAAGTCATTACAGGTTAGTTGTAGACTGTAACATTTGGGTTGAATGGGCTAACTTGCACAATATAGATCATAGAATAATTTCCTTTATTAAATTTAAACCATCTGTTTTACATAAGTTTAACCCGGATACAGACGAACTAACATTTCCCTGTCCCAGGACATTTGAATTTGCTAGTAAAGTCATTGCTGGTTCTGAAAGTATAGACACTATAGATAAAATAAGGTTAGCAGGTACTATTGGTGAAGGTACATCAATAGAGCTTGTTACTTACTGTGAAATTTATAAGTCATTACCTACTATAGAACAGATACTTAATGATCCTAAAACTGGATGGAAAGTCCCTACTGAAATAAGTGAACAATATGCTATTACTACAATGTTGTCTCACAATATAACTATAAAAAATGTAGAGACAGTTATGACTGCTATAGAGCGACTGCCTATAGAGTTTCAAGTAATAACTTTAAAAGATATATACAATAAACAACCTGATCTAAAAGACCATTTACGTATTAAAAAATGGGTAAGTGAACACGCATCCGAGATGTTTTAATGCTAGAAAAAAAATTATTAAAAGCTAAGATAGAGTTAATGACTAGGTCAGTATTTCTATCTACTATTAATTTAAGCATCAAGCATAGAATATCCAATGCAGTAGCCACAGCAGGTACTGATTGTAAACAAATCATGTATAATCCTGACTTCTGTAAAGACTTAACAATTCTTGAATTAACAGGAGTAATGGCGCATGAGTGTTGGCATATAGCCTTCATGCATAAACTTAGAGAAGGTAATCGTAACCATGTGCTTTGGAATAAAGCAGCAGACTACGTGATAAATAATATGTTGATAGATAGTGGGTACACTTTGCCTCCAGGAGGATTATCAGATAGAGCTTATATAGACATGTCCACAGAGCAAGTATACGATAGGTTAGTAACCAATAATGAAAGCCAGGAAGAATACGAGCTCCTAGACTTATTAGACGCAGAAGGCAGTGCAGAAGAAGCTACACAGTCAATAAAAAATATACTAGTTAAAGCCGCTACACAATCTAGAATTGCAGGTAAAGCTGCAGGAGAAATACCCGATAGTATTCTACGTGATATAGATGAACTAATTAATCCCAGATTACCCTGGTTTACTTTACTTAATAAATTTGTAAGTACCACAGTTAAAATTAACTATAGCTGGGCTAGAAGAAATCGACGGTACAAATCAGTATACTTACCTAGTTTGCATAGTTATGGATTAT
>Ga0115011_10003091_pt1 | contig 11371 bp, 12 predicted proteins | sample TroAtlMetagenome_2_FD_88705 | JGI IMG/M metagenome (GOLD analysis project Ga0115011, IMG submission 88705) | Marine eukaryotic phytoplankton communities from Atlantic Ocean - Tropical Atlantic ANT8 Metagenome | ecosystem: Environmental > Aquatic > Marine > Oceanic | place: Tropical Atlantic... | reverse complement strand
TACTTGGTCGCCCACTTGCCATGTTCCATAACCCGGCAAATCTTGTGTTGCCGTAGGTGCGCCAAAAGGGAGTGCGCCACTATCAAAGGTCGCAATAGGGGCGGCAAATTGTCCGAGTGCTAAATTGACTGTAATAGCCGTCGCCGCCCCAACAACGACGATTAAACCGCCTTGTGATGGGTAACAATCAACCGTTTGTGCGCCCCCACCCAATCCTATAATTGTGTTTTGAGTTTGACCGAAAGATTGAGTCGTAGTTTTTCCTGTTTTGACTTGGTAATCCGTAGGCACTAATTTGAGTCCGTGCAATTCACCTGCGAGTGCCAAACCACTATTAAAGCCCAATGATATTTCACTTTGGGTGGAGGTAATTGCCCCTCCGGGAGTGGAAACAAAGCCCGGTGCAGGGCCGACATTACCCGCATTTTGTTTCAATTGAATAGCCACCGATGGCGAAGCAGTAAGGTTTCCTATACTAAGCAAAGGGGGTGTAGTAGCATTGTTGTAGGTCAAACCATTATTCGCACCGAAAGCACCTGCATTGTTAAATTGAATCTCCGTGTCCGAACCTGCGGGTGTTCCGCCTCCACCTGCCGCAAAGGATAAAGTCCCCGCACCATCTGTTGTAATAAATTCACCTGCATTTCCATCAGCAGTAGGTAAAGTATAATCGTTAATCGTAAGTGGGACATTGAAAGTAGCCGTATCAGCCGAACCATCCATGAAAAAGGCTTGAGTTTGAGTATTTGTTTCCACACGGAAATTGATGGAGTTAGATGAGTCATTGACTACGACTTCGGGTTCGGAGTTTAGTCCCGATTCTATCACACGGAAATAAATATCAGGTGTGCCTCCCGATTCAACCGATTGACCTAATCTCAAATCAATGTAAAGATTCCCTCCCGCCACACCTGTATTATTGTGAACGGCATCAATTCTTAGTGGTTTTTTGTTGTTTTGAGGCGAGGAATTGAAAATATATCCACCCCCTGCATCTTCATTCATAATTTCGGTATATTGCGTAGTATTTCGGGAAACTTTTAATTCGGCCTTATCATCGTCAGTAGCCCTAATTTCAAAATCCACAGTAGGGGCAGTTAAACCTATTCCAACACGCTTATTTACGGAGTCAAAAACGAAATCATTATCGCCCGCTATGGTGCTTGCACCACTCCAATAAGTGACTTGACTTGCCGCACCCGTTCCCGTAGGGCTTGTGCCATCAGCGTCAATAGTCAAGGTGGGTGTAGCCGTTCCCGTTCCGCTTAAAGTAGCAGTAATGCCTGTCCCACCTGTAAAAGTTAAGGTATCGCCACTATTGACGGCATCAGTATTGCTACCATCCGATGCTGTCCAATTGGAATAACCTTCAAGGTTAATATCTCCCGGACTTGTGGCTGTATCAATTGTAATCGTTCCGCCTGTGGATGTCAAATCTCCTAAACCTAAGAAATTCCCATCACCAATCATCACTTTACCCGCCGCAGGGGTCACATTGTTATACTTTCTAATTGTGGCTAATTCCAATTGGCGAGCCGCCGCATCGGAATAGATATTGGCTAATGTTCCACCATTACCCATGTGTCTAAAATCACCATCGGGGTCGCCATCGGGGTTCACATCAAAAATCATGTTTGGAGTTCCCGAAATTTCGCCCGAAATGGTAAGCAATCTAACTTCGGCGGCATCATTGGTAATGTAAAAATCTAAACTGCCTCCGTAAGTAGTAAGCCCTCCATTATCAATTCTTGCCTCAATTCGTGCATAATCCACTTCGGTTGATGTGTTGCCTTCTAAGGCGGTGAATTTGATTTGACCAAGAATATCATCAACATTAGGTGGAGATTTATTACGGAATAATTTCAAATCGGGTGCATTTGTAGCCCCGCTTGCCGTTGATTCAAGAACCAACATAGCATCTGCGCTACTATCAACAATTTTCAATTGACGACTCCCTGCTGTGGAAACATAAGTTAATCCTGTGGAGTATTCAAGAGCCGTAGCCCCATTATTTACTTTCAAAACTTCGTTAGCACTTCCAAGAGCATTTAATCCTGTTCCACCACTTCCGACTTCAAGAATCCCTGCTACGGTGATTGAACCTGTGGTCGCCACCGCAGGGGTCAAACCTGTGCTTCCAAATGATAATTGAGTGACTCCACTTCCACCGCCACCGCCGCCTGTTGAGTTAATAGTAACTGAACCGTTGCCATTGTCCAACAATGTCATGTTATCATCTAACTGAATTTGGCTAACACCGAAAACATCAACGGTATTATCAGTCTTTTTGACATTCAAACCCGCTTTTCCCGAATTAGAACCTGTATAAACATTCCCCATCTTGCTTCACCATCAGTTAGCCACATTTTGAATTTGAACCTTATCTGTTTCTAAGAATCCCATTTTCTGTTCCGACCAACCCGCAAAGCAAGCCTCAATTTCGCCTGTGGTAATGTTTGTTGAAACTCCTACTGTGCCTGTGCGGTTAATGACACGAAGAACAATTTGTTTTTCAACGAAAAGTGGGACATCAAATTTCCATTGGTCAATCTTAGGGGTTACAGGCGACCATTGGAAGTCAGCCCATTCCATTAACAAAATCCCATCAACCCAAATTTGGTAAGTGATACCACCTGTGGCGGGGACTCCGGGAACTTCCGAGTGTCCAAAACTGCAAATCTTGTAAAATTCGCCAATGGAAGCAGGGACAAATGTTCCGACTGTTCCCGCAATTGTTGAACCTGTGCCGCCGGGAATCGGGGCGTTAGGAACGGAAGCATCTTGATTGAAATTAGGATTTATCATTTCGGGGTTATTGACAAGGCTATTTGAAGGGATTTGTGGTGGCGCAAGGTCGGCAATTGGTTGTGCGGCGGAAGATGCGGTTGTGCCTTCGGCTCTTGTCACATTCCAAACGCAAATATCCAAAAATGTGTTGTCGTTTAGGTTAATATCAGCAAACTTGATTTTTTGGCGTTGAATTACATTCGCTGATGTAGGGCGAGGGACAAGGTGGAATGGGAAAACCGATGTGAAAAGCATGGTTTCTTGTGTTCCAAGTGATACAGGGGCTTGAGTTTGACGGTCATAAATTGACGGGTCAAGACCTTGACGGACAGGTTGCGCCCTTGCTACATGACCGGGGCGATTTTGGTCGTGATATGGAACGGGTGAAGGCTCAACATTGTCCCCTTGTTGAGAATAACCCGTTTGCAGGGCTTGTTGAGTCTTGTTGTAAGGATTGATTTTCTTCCTACGAGCCTCATACGGATTCGTTGAATTAGACGAAGGCATACACTTTCATTATCCGTCTTGTTATCTAAAGGTGTTCGCTCTTTTCTTCTTTCAATCAGCGCATCAGGCCCGTCGTATAGGACTAAAAGACCAAAATAACTAAAATAACGCCTAAAAGTAGCAATAAGTGGGTCAAAGGTTCGGGTTCATCATCCCAATGTCGGTGAACCATCACAAATCACCATCATAATCTTGTTGAGTAGCAATTCCTTGATTTTTGCGCTCTTTCTTTCGGCGTTCCCTTTCATTTTTCATAGTTTCTAAATAAAATTCAAAGGTTTCAATTTCTAATCCTTTACTCTTGAGTAGCAATCGGCGGTAACTTTCAACCGTGCTTACAGTAACAGGAATTCCAAGATTCATCAATTTCCTCGCCATCATAGCATCTGTCCCATCATAATGTGTATAACCAACATAGACGGCGGCTAAAACGGTTGAATCGGGAATGTTCACCCATTCGTCATTTTCAGCCGATAATTGAAGGTCATTAAACATTGTGTAGCGAAAATCAATGGTTTGGTCGGGTAAGACATAGATGGGAGGCCACAATTCATAGTATGGCTCATCAGCCGTTTGACGAGGATAAGGTGAGGCGAAACCCGATACGCCCGACGACCATACATTTTGCGGGTCTTGATAGTAATTTGTCGTATCAATAACGATATTCACGAACATATTTGGAATCCATTTGACTAAATTGCCCGCACCATCAACCATAAATCCATACGGGGAAATGCCGGGTGTGCAACCTATTTCTTCTATTACCAAAAAGTCATCTTCCTTGACTAATCCTGTTTGTTGTGCAGGTTGAACATTTCCATAATCTCCATACAAGATAGAATTTTCTGTCCCCGCAGGTGGATAATGACCTTGTGAAGTCGCAAGGCGACCATCGGTATTATCACCGAACAATTCCCAAGTGTATAACTGCTTTCTAATCGCCATCTTCACACCTTCCTTCGGGCATTTTTGATGCTTTCGGGCAATTCAGCCATACCTGCATACAAATGAGTTTTAATCAAGTCCTGTTTGTATCTCCACAAGTTTTCCACAGTAAGAGGCCAACCTGCTTCAATCAATCTTTGGGCTACGATACTATCCGCACCATCAATGAGAAGATATTTAATAAAACATCGTGCAACCCCTATATCCGTCATTCTTTTTATCAATGAAGGTGCTGTTGGGAATTCTTCACTTCCATTATTTTTAACTTCAACAGCCCACCTATCACCCGGTCTAATGATGATGGGTGGTTGTAATCCATCAGCAAGTGTATTCAATAAACCTCCTTGTGATTGTCCAATGTTGGGGATAAATCTTGGTAATGCGGTGTTAGGGGTTCGTGTTCCATTTGGGAACGGAACAGTATATCCACTAATTCCACCATCCCTTGAGGGGACTCCATCGGGGTCTTGAAAGTAGCGGGTTGTATTGACAATTATTTGTGCATTAAATTGCGGTGGATAAACAGCGATACCATCTAAAACAACAAATTGATAGGCTTTCAATTGACCGGGAATGTCAAGATTGTTTCCAATATCTCCGTTAAAAATATCAACGACTTGATTGGGCGCAATTGGAACGACTTTCCAAAATAATTTTTCGGAGGCCGTTCCTATCTTGTAAGATAAAGCGGAAATGGGATAACGATTCAAGATAACATCATTAAAGTCATCAATAGCAACAAGCGGTGGGGTGATTTGAAAATTCTTAGATTCAGCAACATTTCGCCATTCGTAGCATTGACGGCGAATACTCATACCTAACGATTGTCGGTGTTGCTATCTAAACGATTTGATTAAACGCCACGATAGCCGGGAGGGGCTTTTTGGATAGCCAATTCACCGATTAAATCAACGACTACACGGCGTTCCCGGTTAGCAGTAGTAGGAATTGCGGAACGAGTGGTGATGGTCACGGAAAGTGGTTGTTGGAATAGAACAAGGACAGGAGATGGGAACATAAGGATTCCGCCACCTGCGGCGATGTTGTTAGCCAACCAAGATACATCAAATTGGTTTGAAGGAACATTGTTTGCACCGACTTGAATAGAAACGGCGAAATCATTAAAATTCGTAGCCGTAGCGTTGTCCTCGTCATCAACACGAACAGCGATTCCGTAAATTCGCACTTCTTCGTTGTTTGCTTGGTTTGTGTAAATAGAAACTACTTGGCTTGTATTAGCCACAACATCAGCCGAACTTGCGTCAAAAGTATAACGAGTGGTGTAAATTTCAGGTTGAGGGTCTTGATTAGCCATAATGTCACTTCCGTATGAATCTTATTTGTCGGTCTTGTTATCTAAAGGTTCATCCTCCGACGCATCCTTCGTGATTCCCTTCCACCTTCGGTAATGGGGTTTAATGACATGGTAAAGGGCGATAAAAACGATGAGGTCAAGAAGGAATGCCCATGCGCCAAGTTTTTCAATGTCTTTCAACATTTGGGGGAGATAAACGACAGGAGAAACTGCACCTAATCTAATATATAGGCTTAGTGTCCAAGTCCATGCGATTTGAAATAAGATGAGAATGGCTAACGCATAGCGGGAAATCCTCATGCAAATAACTCCTTTTCATCGGAAATTTCGGGGGCAGGGGCGACTCCTAAATCCTCAATGGAAGGGGGTTCAACATTTTCTTTATCCAAATAAGCACGGAAAAAAGCATAGGCTTTGGGAACAACATCTTGTAATTCTTCTTCCACATTTCTATCGTTTTCTTCGGCGGCTGTAATGACAATTTGGCGCATTTGAGTGAATAAACCAATAGTTTCGTAAAAATCCGCATTGAATACGCTCTTGTATAACCTCGCTACTTTGTCAGCATTGTATTGAACAAGAACCGCACCGACTACGGCACAGGTTGATACTGCGGCGGTGAAACCAAGAAGCAACCATTCCATGTAAGGAGTCGGTGTGATGAAAAATGGAATTATTTGAATGATAAAAATAACGGCTAAACAAGTCGTTAGCAATTGTTTCCATGTAAGATACTCTTGTTCCACAATGGAAGATAATTCACTTTTCGCCATTAAATACCCTCCTTGAAAAGTAAGTGTTTGTCTATTGTTTTAAGGTATTCATAACCGTAGGTTTGCATTTCCCTAATAACTTTCTTTGTCCAATTTCCTGTGCGGTCAATGTAAAAAGTAGTGGCACGAAAAATACCTTGATTATGCAACATAGTAAAATCGGAGTAAGTGTATAAATTCAACATTTGGTCTTTGTATTCTTTTTGTGGGAAATTCATTGGAACGGTTTCCATATCTTCTATGACTTGAGGTTCGGATTGAGAATGTAATTCAAATTGTTCCCATTCTTGTTCCCACATCCTATCCCAAAAGGGCTTATTTGAGTAGTATTCCGGGCCAAGTGAGCGTTTTCTGTCATCCATAAATGCAATTTTACGGTGAATGACATCCGAAATCATGTCATCCTTGTCTTGCATAAATGCTTATAGGGTGATTTGCTATCTATACCTGTTGCTCAACCTTGTCAATAATGATACCACTTAGCGTGGAAGCAACAAGAACAATGGCCGTCATTTTCATTAAAGATTTACCCGATGGAATTGTAAAGTTTTCCCACTTGAACGGCATATTCTTAGATTCTAAAATCCCATAATTGTAATGAATCAAGGCTTCTGTAAAGAAGACGGCGAAGGTTACTCCCGAAATGATGAGGAAATTTTTCTTCATACCACATCACCATTTCCTTCAATGAAAATATCGGATAATGCAACGGCCACAACCACAACAGGAAGGGCTAAAAGAATCCAATCACTACGATTAAAAACATGGGTTGGGAATCCATAGGTTCGGTAATTTTTGAATCCATTGATTAACATGGATGAAAAGAAAGCCATAGAACCAACGGCGGGAATGACCCAACCTCGCCATGCTTGTCTTGCCTGTTCGTTGGCTTGTTCAGCAGGGGCGGAAGCCATCTTCTCAATCTTTTTTGCCTCATCTGTATTTGGAATCTCAATCACCCCTTGATTTTCTTATATCCAAAGTATATACCACCAAGAGCCACTACGCCAACCGCACCTTTAATCAAATTTGCTGATGTTAAAACATTATTTCCGCCATTTTGTTGTGTGGCCGTGACAGTTTGAGTTTGTATTTCTTGGTCGGCTTGTTCTTCATTTCCTTCACGGCAACCGAATACATTAGACCAAAGTGGATTACAGGTTCGTTGTTGATAGGCTTCTCTTGCCCCCGAACCGGGTGCTGTTGAAAGATATGCTAATGCTTGGTCGCCATCAGCACCAAGAGGACTCCATTTGATACTTGAGCCGCCACCTAATGAGTAAGGAATACCTGCCGGGCCATACGGTTGATAGGCATTTCCATCTTGATTAAGACTTATCAAATTTGGAATCCAAGCCATCCATGAAGAATTAGAAGGGGCTTTAGTAACAAGACCTTGTGGTGAATCTCCAATGACTTCTTGACGAGTCGTAGTGCATCCGGGAGTGCCTGTCGTGCAACCTGTGGGTGAATTGATATTGACATAACACTTTTGCATACCCAACGCACCGGGGTCGCATTCCATGTTGTAGCCACTTGTCATGGGTAAATGTTATACCGCTTGCTATCTAAAAAGTAGGATGAGGAATGCGCCCTTCAAGCCCGCCATATCCCTAATTAGCAAGGAAAGAAGGAGGGACACGCACCCCCACCCTATCCTAACCGAAAAGAATCCCATATATGAAGTTTTTCCTACTCGTAGTTTCGGATAGCGATACCAACAGGGAAACGAGGAATTCCATCATCAGTCATTTCAAAATAACGCACCGTGAGTGTAGCACCAATGTAATCATCTCCCTTTTGGAAGTAATCGGTTCTTTCTTCCCTTGTGCCTCTTGGTCGGGTTTTGAAAAGGTCGCCGTTGTCAGTCATACAAATCCAAATAACCGTTCCCGCATCGTTGCCTGTGCCTTCTTCATAGCCAACGATTTGAAATTCTTGGTCATAAAACTCCTTGAATTTTTGGAGATGCTTAGAACGCTTATTGATGCCGTATTCACCTGCTTTGTTGCGAATCATAATGCCTTCGTAGCCTTCTTTTACAAATTGGTCATGGTATTTCTTAACATCGGCCTTGTCATTTATCTCAAAATTTTCAGTAAGGATGAGATTCTTAGGTGGGGTTGCACCAAGAATACCTTTGATAGCATCATAACGGAAGGTGAAGGGTGCATTTCTCTTGTTAGGGTCAAGCATATCGTAAAGTCGGTAAGAAATTTGCTTCAATTTGTCCTCATCACCTGCTTTTAAGGATTCCCTTCGGACTAAGCCGACAACCTCTTGGAAAGTAAGCGTATCGGAATACAATTCACCATCAAGGAAAGCACCATCGGGAATGCCTTTTAGACTCGCAATTTGTTGTCTTAGGTGGTTCATGTGAGGAAATTCTTTGCCTTTTCGGGACTTCAAAGAAACCGAACCATCGGGGTTGATGGAAGCCATTGAACGAACACCATCAAATTTTCTTTGACCAATGGCGGGATAGTCTATGTTGTGGCTTCTTTTGTTGAAATCAAGAGCGAGCATAGGGAGGATAACGAGAGTATCTTGGGCTTCTTTGATAGTGTCAAAATAACCTTCATCACGCTTTTTATTTACCTTAGACTCTAACTCAAACATGGCTTGACCTTTAGCATCACGACCTTGCTTTCCTTGCCAATACATTCGGGGTCGGTTGGCGGTTTTGTTTCCATCAACCAAACCTGTTTCCACACCCATGATAAAACGATTGTTAGGGGCGGAATCAACATAACCTCGCCATTGGCGGATTTTACCTTTGGAATCTCGCTTGTAAAGAATCTTCTCCATTATGGGCATGAATCTCAATCTCCCTTACACCTTAATAAAGGTTTCATAGGCCGAGTTTGTCAAGAATCTTTTTAATCCTGTCGCCACCAAGTAGGGCAACCATACCGACTCCGACACCAAGAACACCCAAAGCCATTTTCATGTTAGAACCTTCGGCCTCCATGTTTTCGTTAGAAGGTTCGCTTCCTGTCGCTTCGGCAGGTTCGGGAGTGGAAGATGGGCCACTTGGAGATGGACTTCCTACGGTATCAGCCATCATACCTTTTCGTGAACAGTATTCATGTAATTGGTCAATTTTGAATCGCATAAACTCTCCGTCATCTCCAAACTCTTTCTTGATACGGTTAAATTCGTTGCGGTAATCATCATAGTTTTTGACATGGGAAAAATCTTCGGCTTCAAAAGATTCGGCTTGAACTCTCATACCATTTGGATAAACTTCATATTCTTCACCCTCATAAGCATTCTCATCAAGCATAATTTGAGCCTTTTCAAGTGCTTCTTTCATACTTGGGGCTTCCACAACCATTTGTCCGTAATCAATTTCATCTCCTGTGTCAGTATTAACAACAGAATAAAAGACACGATGAGATTCAGCACCAAAAGTTTCAGCCTTTTGCCTCAAAATCTTCTTGTAAATGTTTCTTCCTTTATCAGTAGCAATTCTTGGGCGGTAAATTACTTCATCACCCATGCCATCTTCGTGTCCTTTGGTATAAGCGTAAGCGTAGCCATCGGATTCGGATTCAAAAGCGTCTTGATATTCACTCAAACCAACACGATATGCCATAGGGTCGCCACGCTTGAGTAATTCGGAAGGTGGGTGCTTTGAAGCAAGCCATTCTATGCCCAATGCTTCGTCTATTAAACTGTCATACATTTCCTTGAGGACTTTTTCTCCGTAAGGAGTTAGGTTTTCATCTTCGTCAAACATCTGTGAGTTTTCAGTATAACCACTTTGAATATCGGCTAAAAGGGAGGATTCGTAATCACTCATGCCGACTTCGTAATCAATCGGATAGGCTTTTTCAAACAATTGGGAAGGATTATCTTTGTAAAGAACGAGAGCATCGCCTTCTAACTCATCAAGGTAATCATCATAGGCCGAATCTTCAATGTCTTCCGCCGCCAAACCGTAAAATCGTTTGTCGCCATAATCTGTGTCTTTAGTATAATCCACCGTTCCAACACCATCAACATCAATAGAGTCCGAATCATCTCCTTCGGAGGGTTCGCTTCCAATATCCCAACGCACTTCACTATCCACCATATCTTCTTCATCTTCGGTCAAATCGTCTTTAGAGGTTGTCCAATCGTAGGTTGTCATTGGATTATCATGTCGGAAATGGACTTCCGTTTCTTCGTAAGTATCAATCCTGTCATGGTCAATTTCGCCACTACCACTTGCCTCATAAATACGGGAATAATCGGTTTCACTCTCGTAAGGGATATAATCATCTTCGTTCTTTTTGCTTTCTAACCATGCGGCGTAAGCAAGAGCGATAGTTTCTTCGTCGTAAGTATCAGCGTTAGGGTGTGAATCAAAATCATAGACTTCATCCAAAAATTCTTCGGGGTATTCTCCTTCTGCACCAAAAATCGCCGCACCAACAGCCAAAGCACCGACACCAAGACCGACCTTAGCCAATGTGGATAATCCTTCTTCGGATTCTTCTTCATCTTCGGTTTCATCTTCTTTGACAGGGCGTGTGACCTTTGCTTGAACGGCTTCAAAGAGTTTATCGTCAAGGGTATCAGCATCAGCATAACCACCAACGACTAAGAATCCATAATTGTCGGAGAGCCAATCAGCAGGTTCGCCTTCATCACCATAATACTCATTAGGAATCCAAACTTGAGTAGGCAAATCCACATCTTCACCGTCAGTTTCCCATTCAATGTCTTTAACCAAAAACATTCCTTCGGCCTCCTTTTCTTCCTCTTTTTCTTCAATTTCAGCAGTTTCTTCCTCTTTTTCTTCAATTTCGTCGTTGCCACCATCTTCTTGCGCTTCCGTTTCATCGGGAATATCTGTCAATTCTAATTTGTCGCCTTCTTGTAAAACGACTGTGAATTCTTGAGTTTTTGGTTCTTCGGATTCTTCCTCTTCGTCTTTCTTACCAAACACTCCAAACGCTTCAAAGAGAACAGGTTCGTTGTTATCAGCACATTCACGACAAACATCAGCCATAGCGGAATTATCATCTTCGGGGTCTTCGTCTAAAATAACCCATTT
>Ga0115011_10003090_pt1 | contig 11372 bp, 14 predicted proteins | sample TroAtlMetagenome_2_FD_88705 | JGI IMG/M metagenome (GOLD analysis project Ga0115011, IMG submission 88705) | Marine eukaryotic phytoplankton communities from Atlantic Ocean - Tropical Atlantic ANT8 Metagenome | ecosystem: Environmental > Aquatic > Marine > Oceanic | place: Tropical Atlantic... | reverse complement strand
TAATTTTATTTGCAAGTAATTTTATCTGTCTGGCTGAACATAGTTTAAGTGGACTAAAGGCATGGGCAAGGAGGGTTATGGCCGAATGGCTGAAGACACCTTGTTTAGTTTCAAGTAGGGACCAATCTTTCATAGAAATTGGACACTTCCTGGAAAATTGTGGGTGCGTTCCAACAAGACCCACGACAGACGCATATTGTTTTAATAGAGGATTATAAAATGGAAAAATGGAAAGTACCAAGCGTAGAATTTAAAACTAGACTTGCTGGTGAATGGGTCAAAAGAACTAGTGAAGATTACTTTAAAGATAAAAGAGTAGTATTGTTTAGTTTGCCTGGTGCATTTACACCAACTTGTTCAGAGAAACAACTGCCTGAATATGAGAAACAATACGACAAGTTTCTAAACAGAGGTATTGATGAGATATATTGTATATCTGTTAATGACGCCTTTGTAATGAATGCTTGGGCAGATAGTCAGAAAATTGAAAAGGTCAAATTTATACCAGATGGTTCAGCCAAGTTTACTAGAGGCATGGGCATGTTGGTAGAAAAAGACGATAAAGGTTTTGGTTATAGGTCATGGAGATATGCAGCTATAATCAATGATGGTGTCATAGAGGAGTTTTTTGAAGAACCTGGTTTTTCAGATAATTGCACTAGCGACCCCTTTGTAGTAAGTAATGCTGAAAATGTTTTACTTAACTGCTAAAAACTTGTATAAATAATACTGAAGCCGATAATACAGGCTACACAAAGACAACGAATATGTTAATACAAAGGAGATAATACATATGGATTTTAATACATTAAAATCAAGTCAAAGTAATTTTGACAAAATCACAAAGGCTCTGGAAACTAAACTTTCTCCAGAAGACCAATCAAATAAAAACAAATACCAAGATGACAGGTTCTGGAAACCAGAACTAGATAAAACTGGAAATGGTTATGCCGTTATCAGATTTTTACCTGCCTCTAACGGAGAAGATATGCCTTGGCAAAGAGTATGGTCACATGCATTCCAAGATAAAGGCGGTTGGTATATTGAGAACTCATTAACAACCCTTAATCATAAGGATCCAGTTAGTGAAGACAATACTAGATTGTGGAATACTGGTATTGATAGTGATAAAGATATTGCTAGAAAGAGAAAAAGAAAATTATCTTACTATGCAAATATTTTTATAGTATCAGACCCGAAACATCCAGAAAATGAAGGTAAAGTTTTCTTATACAAATTTGGTAAAAAGATATTTGATAAGATTACAGAAGCAATGCAACCAGCATTTGAAGATGAATCACCAATTAACCCATTTGATTTTTGGAAAGGTGCAAACTTTAAACTGAAAATTAGAAAAGTTGATGGTTATTGGAATTATGATAAATCAGAATTTGAGGGTGTTAGCCAAATGTTAAAAACAGATGAAGAAATTAAATCTGTTTGGGAAAAGCAACACGCTCTTAAACCATTTGTGGACCCTAGTAATTTTAAGACCTATGATGAACTCAAAGAGAAACTGAATAGGGTTATTACTGGTACGCAAAGCACGGTTACAGTAGATGAAGTAGACCTCCCACCACAAACATCTACAAAAACAACCGTGGAAATGCCAAAAGTAAGCGAATCTAAGCCTGCTAGTGAAGATGACGATACAATGTCATATTTTAGTAAGTTAGCAGACGAAGATTAATCCTTTCTCTCTGATTACTTAAGCATTGACCCCCAGCGAGAAATCGCTGGGGGTTTTCTATTTTAGGTGGATAAATATCCGTATGGCAATAGATATATTTAATCCGTTAAAAGATTTGCAAGGTAATAAGATGAAGTCAGCATCCTGGTATAGGAACGCTGTATCATTAATTACAGATAAGAGTAGTCCAAGTGAACTATTTGCGTCTGGTAAACTACTTGGTAGACCTAGTGCTGGTCGTATGAGTATGTTTTTCTATGACCCAAAACATAAAAATAGACTACCATATTGGGACACTTTCCCATTAGTATTGCCATTAGAACCAATGCCTAAAGGTTTCATTGGTTTAAATTTTCACTATCTACCATACGGTGCTAGATTTGCATTTTTACAACAGTTGCAACGATATGCTACCAATGGTAAATTTGATAGTAGTACAAGAATTCAGGCCTCATACCAGCAAGTAAAGTCTAATAAATATGTAAAGGCGAGTATTCACAGGTATTTGTGGTCGCATGTTAGGTCAAATTTTTTAAGAGTTAATGTTGATGAAATGGCTTTAGCGGCCTATTTACCAGTTGCACAATTTCAAGGTGCTTCAGTTGGTACAGTATTTGCTAGAAGTAGGAGAACATTTTAATGTTAGTTTGTAGAGATTGTAACCACGAGTGTCATTGTAAAGCTACATTATCAGGTCTTGGCGACAAAGAACATGTTGATGAATATTTGGACTTATGTCCTTGTAAAGAATGTAATTGTAAAGGGGAAGAATAATGGCAGTTTTAAGAGGTGGTAGACGAATAGGTAATTATGATATCAGATTTGGTTTACCTAGAGATAAATCATTAGTTGATGTTCATAAAGACCCTAGATTACAGAGGAGACCTGGTGGCTCTGGTGTCATACAAAGATTTCAGGCGCAGATAAATCAAGGTGAAGGCATGGCAAGACCAAATAGGTATTTGGTTGTCATTAACCCACCACAAAAATTACAGTTGACAGCAGGTGGTCCTCCATCACAACTTGGTAGAGATGATAATAATAATGATTTGAAAAGTGGTGCTATGAGAGAAAATATTGGTTTGATGTGTAATAAGATTACCATGCCAAGTAGAGATATCAACACACAATCACATATTACATACGGACCTAAAAGAGAAATGCCTTACGCATATTCTTATTCAGGTGAAATTGAGTTAACATTTTTTGGTGATAAATTTTTAAGACAAAGAATGTTTTTTGAACAATGGCAAAAATCAATGATTAATCTTGATACCCATGATATGAATTATTATGATAATTATGTTGGCTCTATAGATATTTTACAATTAGGACAATTTGACGCAAATAGAGATGATGACGCAAGAGTTACCTATGCAGTAAGATTATTTGAATGTTATCCTCAAACTGTTAGTGGTATTGATTATACATATGGAAATAATAATGCTATGGTTGAGGTGCCAATTACCATGAACTTTAGGTCATGGAAGAATTTAACAATTGACCAGGTCAATGGTGCGACTATCGGTCAAGCAGTTGGTGATAAACCAACTATAAAAGCGAGCAAAGATTTTGGTTTGTTTGGTGGTATTTTAAGTAAATTGCCTCCTGAATTTAGAAGAGCAGGCAGAGATATACTACAAACAACTAGAAGAAACCTACCAATTGGTAGAGTTACGGGTGGAAGATTATTTCCACCATTTGGTTAATAAAAAGGAGATAATATTATGGCATTGCCAGTATTGGAGACAAATACTTTTGAATTGACATTACCTTCAAGTGATGTAAAAGTAAAGTATAGACCCTTTCTTGTAAAAGAAGAGAAAATTTTATTACAAGCAATGGAGTCGCAAGAACAAAAACAGATTGTACAAGCATTAAAAGATATTGTTAGTGTGTGTACATATGGACAATTAAATGTGGATGAACTGCCAACATTTGACCTTGAATATGTATTTTTACAAATCAGGTCTAAATCAGTTGGTGAGGTTGCAAAACTAAAAGTTTTATGTCCAGACGATAAGGCAACATATACAGATATTGAAGTGGACTTATCCACAGTTGATGTACATGTTGATGACGAACACAATAATAAAATTTTAGTTGACGAAAATAAAAAAGTTGGTGTATTAATGAAATACCCTACTATCAATTCGGTTGACCCGACTAAAGATTATAGTAAAGGCGCAGATACAAAAACTTTATTTAAAGTTATATCTGATGGTATTTACCAAATCTTTGAAGGTGAACAGGTACATATGGCTAAGGACTATAGTGCTGATGAACTTAATAAGTTTATTGAAAGTATGGATAGTAAATCTTTTAAGAAGATACAAAAGTTTTATGAAACTATGCCGAAGTTGAGGCATGAGGTTGAAGTTACCAACCCTAAAACCAAGGTGAAAAGCAAGATTACATTATCAGGACTTACCGATTTTTTCGGGTAGCCCTATCACATGACACGCTGGAAAACCATTATCAGGTGAATTTTGCGTTAATGCAACATCATAAATATTCTTTAACAGAATTAAATGATATGGTACCGTGGGAAAGGGAGATATATGTGAACTTGTTGATTGCATATATCAAGGAAGAAAAAGAAAAGGCTCAAAGAGCCAAATAGAGGAGAGAAAATATGTTTTCTATAAAAAATATGTTCAGCGCAGGTTGGAAAGGATTTGCGTATGGCGTTAAACAAATATGGCATTTTATTGAGGTAGAGATACCTGAATTGTTGTCAAACTGGAGAGCAGTACCAAGATTAATGATGGTCGCTTACGGTTGGGCATTTTTACATGTCATTCAATGGTTTATGGCATTACCAGAACCTAATAATGCACAAGCAGGTTTAGTATCAGTAGTAGTTGGTGCTGGCGCTGGTTGGTTTGCAATTTATGTAAATGGTAAAGCAACAAAAATTAAAAATAAAGATTAAGTAAATGGCTGAAGAAGAATATCATAAACAAACGGCGTTAGCTGTAGTAGAAGAACAACAGAAAATTGTTGGAGCCGCATTAGTAGGTGGTGCTGGTGCAGGTGTGATGGATGCTTCTTCAGATAGTCAATCACAAATACTTGAACAGATTAGAGAAATACAATTAAATACTTTAAGAGCGATTAGACAGGTTGCTACAAATCTTACAGAAATGTTAGATTTTGAAAAAGACGCCGAGCGAAGACAAAGAGAAGACGCAACAGAAAATCTTAAAGAAGGCGGACCTGATTTTGTAGGACCAATGGGTGGTGGAGAGGATATACCTCCTGAAGTTGAGAAGAAGGCAGGTGGTATGTTTGCATTTTTAGGTATGATACCAGGTGCAGGATTTCTTAAAAAAATGTTCTTGCCAATTACAGCATTCTTTGGTAAGAGTGGACTATTAGTAAAATTATTTGGTAGATTTGGTCCACTTGGTGCATTAATATTAGGTTTCACATTAGTTTACAAATATTCAGATGAGATAGCAGAGGCATTAACACCTGCTATTGATAAGATAAAAGATATTATTGTAAAACTACAACCACTACTTGACTGGTTAACAGATGTTGGTGATTTTTTAATTAAGACATTATTAGGTACAGTTGGTGACGCCCTTACATTAGTTGTAACGGCAGTTGAAGGAGTTGTAGATGGATTTAAAATGATATTTGAAGGTGATATATTGGGTGGTTTAAATAGAATGTTTGGTTTAGAAGAAGGATTATTAGGTTTCTTATTAGAATTACCTAAAAAGATATTTGATAAAACAGTAGAGTTTTTAGGTGGTCTAGCAGAGGCAATGGGTATTGACTTCAAAGCATTGTATGATAATATTGCCGGTTATGTTACCGATACAATTAATAATATAAAACTTTGGATGACACAATTAAAAGATAATATTATCCAATTTTTTGTTGACGCTTGGGAATCAGCAAAGACAACTATGTCAAATGCTGTAGGTAGTGCCTTTGATTTCCTTTCAAATATATTTGATACAATAAAGAATTTCTTTATTGATAGTTATAAAAATGCCAAAGATTATGTAGTAGGTTTACCAGGTAAAATATTAGGTTTTATAAAAGGTATGTTTTCACCTATTGTAGATTTCTTTACCGGCATAGGCAATAGAATTAAAGAGGCAATTAACGGCATAATAGATTCATTACCTATACCTGATTGGTTAAAAGGTAAAATGAAATTTGATGTTGAACCAACTCAAAAAGATTTAGACGCAATGCAAGGTGACGCTGCTCTTGCTGAAGAGATTGCCATGAATGAGAAAGCAGGTCTTGAAACTATTGCAGGCAAATATAAATTTAAAGATGGTGTTTTACAACAGAATGGTAGGGATTTGGAAATACACACTAAAGATTTTGCCGAAGATATTGCCAAAGAAATTGGTGACCAAGTAAAACTTGGATACAATGACAAAACAAACAAATATGTTATAGTTAGAAAAGATAAGAAATTGGGAGAGGCACCTAAAAAAGAATTGCTTGGTCAATCAGACACAGCATTGACAGGTGTTGATGAACTAGATAATGAATTAATAACTGAAACTAAAGTTAAATTACCTGCCAAGAATATTAAAGAAGTTAAAGGTATTCTTCCTCCTACAATTATTAATAATATAAACAATTCATCATCAACTAGTAGTGTAGCAAATAAAACAGATGTACATTCAGGCAATTTAGATGTTGGTGTTGATGGTTACCACGATAAGGTAGCAGTCAACGCTATGAAGAAAGGCCTTAATGCTAGAGGATTTGGTTAATATTTACCTAGGTCTTTTTCAGTAATTATTTTAAACTCTAAACCCTTATCATCACAATACTTCCTAGCGGCTTGCCATTTAGCTTGGTTCTTGATATACTCAAAACTCTCACGCATATATGATTTAGTTTTTCTTTTAGGTGTTTTAGGTTTGGCAACTTGGCGTGATGGTTTTATTTCAACAATATATCTCTCTTTATTGACCGTCTTTACAACGAAGTCTGGAAAGTATCTATGATATTTCTTGTCTAGTGGGTTATAGTATCTAATTGGCAATTCTTCACTTGCCCAATACAATATATCCTTATTTAAATCACAATAACGCATAAACCGTCTTTCTAATAACGACCTATACACAATTCTTTTATCATTGCCTATATATTTGTCTGGATTTGATGGTCTATAAAGACCTTTATAACTCTTTGCCATAATGTACCTATAATCTATATAAATATTACTATACAAGGATTATTTATCACATGGGATTTAGTAAGCTTAGAAATCATATAGGAAGTTTAGCAACGCCATTTATACAAAATGCGTTTAATAACTTTACATCAAAAGCAGGTGCCAAAGACGCTGGTAAGGTGGCGGCTCAATTAAGTAAGAGCTCTCCTTTCAGTATTGATGACGCACCATCACAAAAGTTAATTGAAAATCCATTAACATTCCAACCTGTACAATATCCATTAGACCTAGGTGATAATGAAACAGGACACTACATATTATTTGTATCAGGTTTTGTAGGATATAGTCCACAAACAAGTGGTTTAATTGACGCCTCTGCTAGACAACAGAGGAAAAAGATTACATCTAAAGTAGCAAATAAATCTATTACAACGGCTGCTATTGCATTGTATATGCCAAATACTATTAAGGCTTCATACTCACAAAATTATGATGGAGATACTGCCGGGATTGCTGGTGATTTAGAAGGCATGAAAGGTGGAATGGATAAAGTGGCCGCTATGGCAGGTGGACCTCCAGGTACAAGTACAAGCGCAGCTCAAATTAAAGCGGCATTATCTGGTACTGCTGGTATGGCAATTAAACAAGGTAAGAAAATGGTTGGTGAGTTAGTGAGTATGGCAGGTGCCGGTGACCCTATTAGATTTTTACAAAAGAGAAGTGGTAACGCATTAAATCCTAGACAAGAACAGTTTTATGATTCACCAGATTTTAGAAGTTTCTCATATACATTTGATTTCTGGCCAAGAAATGAAAAAGAGGCAAAGGCAGTTTCAGATATTATAACAATATTCAAATACAATTCGGCACCAGGTTTAAAAGGTGACGCAGGTGCTATATTTGAAATACCAAACTATTTTAAAATTAGTTATATGCATAGAGGTGAAGTGAACACAAATTTAAATTTAATATCGGCATGTTATTGTAATGATGTATCAGTTGATTATGCACCAGACGGTCAACCTACTTTCTTTGATGACGGTCAACCAGTACACACAAAATTAACAGTATCATTTGTAGAAGACAGAATATTAACTAAAAATGATATAATGGCAGGAGCATAATGCAATACTTTAGAGAATTTCCAACTGTTGAGTATAACATATCTGGTAAAAATGGCAACACAAAAACCGTTACCGACATATGGCGTATGGTAAAGGCGAGAAGTAAGATAGCAAATAATATAACATTGTTTGACAATTTTGATGTGCCTGAAGGAGATAGTCCTGAAACAGTTGCTTACAAAGTATATGGTAGTACAGATTATTTTTGGGTTGTTTGTTTGATGAATAATATTGTAAATAGATATTATGATTGGCCTTTAGATGAGTATAGTTTCCAAAGATATATGTCAGACAAATATTCCAATCCAGACGCAATACACCATTATGAGGTTACACAATCAAGTGGTAAACAAAAAGGTGAAGGACCGTCCGACTATTCACATAAGATAGAAGTTAATAGTGATTACCCAGGTGCTGAATCAGTATCCAATATTCAGTATGAAAGAAGATTACAGGATGATAAAAGGCAAATTAGATTATTACAACCTAATTACCTTAACAATTTTATAGATGAGTTTAGACGGCTTATAACGCAATAATGATATGGCACAAACGGATAGAGATGTATTTGATAAAGCTGGTCAGTATAATTTAACTGAACTAGCAATTATTTCCTATAGAACGGCTGAAGATTCACTTCCGAGAAGGATTGATATTACAGGTATTCTATATAACTTTGAAATTGCCGAAGATATATTTACCAGTAATCTTGTAGGCTCAGTTATAGTATATGATATGCAGGATATCAGGACAATATTACCTATAACTGGACTTGAAAGATTGTCATTAAGATTTAATTCGCCTGGTACACCAGGTTATGATTGTAGCGAAGACACAGGTGTTCCTTTACAAATATATAAGGTAGATAGGGTACGAAAAGACCCAACAAATGAGCGTGCCCAATTATACCAAATCTTTTTCTGTTCGCCTGAAATGTACAGAAATACCACAACAAGAATTTCAAAAGCATATACAGGTAATGTTGAGGTGGCCGTACAAGATATAGTTAAGAACTATTTAAAATCTAATAAACCATTAATTGCCGAAGCAACAAGAGTTGCGACAAAGGTGGTGATACCAAATTTAAGACCTTATGACGCAATCAGTATGTTGTGTGGCATGGCATTACCTAAAAATTTTGAAGGCAATGCTGGTTATGTATTCTATGAAACCTCACAAGCATTTTATTTTAGAAGTTTAGCATCCATGATGGGGCATGCCGGCATGAAATATGAAACACCACCTAGGTGGAAATATTCAGCATTGATTGGTGCCGTTACCGAACATGAGGACAAACCTGAAATACAGGATATTGAAAGACGGTTATCCAATGTAATTAAATATGAGTTTGACAAACCGGTGGATATGTTAGAGAATATTAATAATGGATTTTATGCAAATAGAGTGGTGACTCATGACGCATTTAATAAAACTATTACAACAACAGATTTTAATTATAATAAGGACGCCAAACTCCAACCACATACGGATATGTCAAGGGACAGATTTGATAATGTTGGATTACTATATCCTGAACAAAATGATGGTTCAGGAGTAGAGTACGCAGACACAGGTAAATCTTTAAGTGAAATGCCTGAAAGTAAATTAATGGTGGCATCCGATACAAGTAAAGTACATGATGATTACGAATTTACGCCAACAAAAGGCACATTAAACCTTATTACCAACCAAGAGGCAACCGTACGGAATATGAATTTGTCTATGTTGGTATATGGCAATACATTAATAAACGCAGGTGATATTGTTACCTTTACCTCTCCTGTAATGAGACCGAGTGAGGCGCAACCAGAGAATTCGCCTTATACGAGTGGCCGATATTGTATAATGGCCATTAAGCATATGGTCAATGTAGAGGCGCAAAGACATGAAATGGTACTCAAATGCTTTAAGGACAGCGTTAGGATAGCGTATCCTAAAGAGGAGGACGCACTATCCAGTATAGGTAAAGGACAATTCATATCTTCCGATTTATATACAGTACAAAAGGAGTCAATGGCTTAGAGAATATCAGAGAGTCCGAGAGTCCGGCGATATAGGAACTGGCCATCAATGAGAATATGAGAGGATATATAGCGTAGAGATTATGTTAAGAATGAACAAAAACATGTTAAACGAAGAACAGAAACAACGAGGGAAAGAAATGTTAGGAAGAGCCTATTTGTGGATATCAGAGAGAACAAACAGATTGGCCTCCCATAGGATACATAGAAGGAATATGAAAAGAAACAAACTAACAGAGGTGGCCAAGAGTATTAACGGAGTGATTACAAAGTGGTCTCAAACGGCGCCTACGGCGTGCTTACGCAGTCTAATAAGCAAATGGACATACGCAAAACAGTATGGTCGCAAGTTGGCCAGCGTAATGCGTAGAAATAAATTAAATGGCGATTAAATGCGTATGGCTAGCGTATTAAAAGCAGGCATATATCGGAAAAAATAAAAATGTACGAAACAATATTTTCAGAATTTATTTGGTTTAATGGTGTAGTTGAAGACAGGCAAGACCCACAGAAGCTCGGCCGTTTGCGAGTTAGGTGTGTGGGTATTCATACGCAGAACAAAGATGAATTACCTACGGCCGATTTACCTTGGTCGCAGTTGATTCATCCTATTACTTCATCAGGTATTTCAGGTCTTGGCCATTCGCCAGGGTTTATTGTAGAGGGGACTTGGGTGTTTGGATATTTCAGAGATGGCTCTTCTTGTCAAGAGCCCATGATATTAGGGACATTACCAGGTAAACCGAGTGAGTTGGCGGAAACTTCAAAAGGTTTTTATGACCCGAACGGAATATATCCCAAATACAAGGACGAAGTGGACACAAACCGACTGGCCGTTAATGAGCCTACGCAACCACACCTAGGATTAGAATTACGCAAATTAACAAGGAAGACTGGCATATCCACGGCCGACTTTGACGAGGTGCCAGTAGAAGAACACATCTCAACGGCCATCTCTGCTTCAGACGCCGATACCTGGGACCAACCGACAATACCTTACGCCGCCGTTTATCCTTACAATCATGTATTTGAATCTGAAAGTGGCCACATTATGGAGATTGATGATACACTAGACAACGAGAGATTGTACCGTGCCCACCGTACCGGTACTTCGGAAGAAATATCGCCAGACGGTACGCAGGTTAATATTATCAAAGGTGACCATTATAGCATATTATCCGGTAAAAGGCAAGCCCTAATAAATGGCAACGCCGATATTACAATAGGTGGCCGACATAAGATATACATTAACAAGGACGGCCAAACAAATAATAATTACGATATACAAGTGGGGCCAAATGCCAATGTTAATATACAAATAGATAAAGGTGATATGAATGTGGTATTAAAGGACGGTAAATTAAATACCAATGTGGCCG
>Ga0115011_10003089_pt1 | contig 11378 bp, 5 predicted proteins | sample TroAtlMetagenome_2_FD_88705 | JGI IMG/M metagenome (GOLD analysis project Ga0115011, IMG submission 88705) | Marine eukaryotic phytoplankton communities from Atlantic Ocean - Tropical Atlantic ANT8 Metagenome | ecosystem: Environmental > Aquatic > Marine > Oceanic | place: Tropical Atlantic... | reverse complement strand
GCGGCCGTCGCCACCACCGACTTGTTAAGTCTTTACTCGTAGTGCGTCGCCAAAGGCGCAGAACTTTCACGATGCGTTCTTTCTCATAAACCTGATACACCAACCTGTGCTGAATGTTGATGGATTTTACTGGACCCCCTTTTGGCCTCTCGTGGGTTCGAATCCCACCCTGTCCGCCAGTTCCTCTTTCCGCTAATGCCTGTTCGGGGGGATGCAAGCCGCCTTACTCAGGCTGCAGCTTTTGCCAGTGAGGGTGCTGCAGAATTCTCGAATAGAGGCGTTGGACCACGAAGAGCGAGAGGACAACCAGCGGAATGGCAGCTGCGAAAGCCAACCAATAGCCTCCGCAGGCTGCCAGGAGATAACTCACAGTCGTTCCAAGCATCATGGCAAACACTCCAATGCAATCCATACAGGTGTAGTCAGTGCCTCCGTGCTTCCGGCGGCTCCAATCCATCATCAGTGAAAACAGGGCGACGGTGATCATTCCAGAGACGAAATGGTCAACGAGAACCGCCGGCAGGGCAGAGGATAATGAGATAGGTCCATCTTGACTGGCAAGGAGGAGGTAGCCTGCTGCTGAGAGAGCCTGAAGGCCGCCAAACCAGAGAAGAGCTCGGAGCCTTCCGATGCGATTTACCAGAAGGCCTGCAGCCAAGGCCCCAGCCAGAACGGAAACAGGAGCGAACACTCCGAGTAGGAGCCCGATATCTCCGAGGCTCATGCCCCAGTCCTTGAACATGGCAGGCAGGACTGACCGGATGAATCCCTCGAGCATCCGGAAGGCTGCGATCATGAGAAGAATCCTCAGGACCATGGGTTGTTTCAGAAATACAAGAATCCCTCCGGAAACCTCCCGGGAGGTTTGATCAGGCTGGAGGCTTCTGGATTGGAGCACTGGAATCGTGGAAAGCAGAGTAACGATAGCCATCGCTACCAGCAGGACGTTCCATCCCAACGAGTTCATCAGCATCAGGATCAGGCCGCCGCCGATAATATATCCAATCGCGAATGCCCCCACCTGAATGGCATTACCCAGGCCTCGCTCACCTCTTTCGAGAAGCTGAACTGCCTGCCCGTCTGTTGCGACATCCTGAATCGAGCTGAAGATGTTGATCAGCGCCACAGCGAAAACAAAAAGTGCGACCGAGCTCCCCAGCTGCCAGTTCGAGAGAGCTACCATCACCCCTGCGGTGAGAACTTGTAATGGAACAATCCAAGAGCGATATTTGCCGTAATTTTCCCGGTGGAATTTCTCGACGAAAATCGACCAGATAAATTTCAACATCCAGGGGACGTAGAGGGCTGGAAGAAAAAGGGCGATTTTCTCAAGAGAGATTCCGCTTTCCCGGAAGACAACCGGGACGGTATGCCGGAAGAAGCCGTTGGGAATTCCCTGAGAGAGGTAGAGACCCCCGATCAGGACCAGCTTTGATGTTGTGGAAGTCGGCATTCAGGTTCTCCTGTATCCTTGATTTTCCCGGAACGCAGATCATATCGCGCAGCTTTGTTCAGCAGCCCATTTGATCAGACGTTCATTTTTAAGTGCAGATCTTGCGGTCCGGTTGACGATACCCACTGAAGACATCGCCCGGCAGCCGGTCTCGCTGAAAGTATGCATTGTTCACGAAGAGTGATCGCGGAGAACTCAAGTTGTCCCGCTCGAAGAAAAGCAGATCCTAGGCTCATGCCAAGCTGTGAGTTTGAGGAGTTGATGCCCCTCGGGGTCAACAGCGTGCGAACTCTCCCTTTGTGTCGCTTCTGAAACGACGCTGGTAGCCCTATACGTGCGTCTTAGTCTCAGAGACTTTCAACCACGATGGACTGCGAAACCTCGTGCCCCGTCTTCCCGTCAGTGAGGATGATCCGATGATGACCGGGTGTCAGGTGGGCGGTCGTCCCTTCGATTTGCAGGGTGGGGCTGGACCAAGTGCCGCCCGCCGGAAGATTGCTGATGAGGGACAGGAACCGGCCGCCGCTCGGGAGCTCCGGGTCGAGAAGATAGGTCGCCGTCTCCATGGGGGAGATGATACGTGGGGTCAGGTTCTCCGGGCGTTGGGGAGTGATAGCGAGGTCGTCCTTTCGGTGGTTGTCGGAACTGGAGAACCATTCAAGATAACGTTCATCAATGAGTGCGCGGTCCTGGTTGTCATAGTCGGCGGGTTGGACCGGACGAGGAAGCTTGTCGGAGAGGCAGAGTTCGGGAGCGGTGAAGGGGTGCCCGTCATGAGGACGAGAAAGAAAGCGATACCCAGTTCGAGTATCGATGGCGATCTCGGTCAGTCCATCGGGGCGCGGCAGCCAACTGGGAGGATGGTTCTCGTGCAGGGCAAGCATGGTTCGGTTGAAAATGGGTCCGGCGCCGCTCACGCCGGAGACCCCGCGCATGGGGCTGTTATCAAAGTTTCCTACCCAGACTCCAACCGTGAAATCGTTCGTAAATCCGATGCACCAGTTGTCCCGGAAGTCGGAAGAGGTTCCGGTCTTGACCGCTGCCTTGAAGGGGAGGCGCAGTGGTGAGTTAGGTCCAAAGGCCGCCGAGCGAGCCGTATTATCGCTCAGGATATCTGAGATCAGGTAACAATTTGCAGGTTCAGCAATCTGTTCAATTCGGGACTCCTGAGCGGATTGTTCATGGCCAAGGGCTATGCGGGCAGGCTTGAAGATGCCCAGCCGAGCGAGGGCCGCGTAGGCATTCGTCAGCTCAAGAAGAGAAACCTCTGCGTTCCCGATGGTCAGGCCAAGTCCATAGGACATAGCCGGTTGGTCGAGAGTCTCTATGCCAACTCGGCCAAGTAACGAGTGAAGCGGGACAGGTCCTCCAATCGCATTGAGGGTTCGCATCGCAGCGACGTTGAGAGAATTGGCGAGAGCATACCTGATGGATACCGGACCATGGAATTTCCGGTCATAGTTGACCGGCAGATCGAGCCCTTCTTCGGTCCGATAAGGCGTGGGAATGTCCGCGATGATACTCCCCGGGAATAATTCCTTCTTCTCGAGCGCGAGGAGGTAGGTAAAGGGTTTCAAGGTCGACCCTGCGGAGCGGGGTGCGCGGGTGCCATCGATCTGCCCCCCCCTCGGGTCGTGAAAATCTCCAGAACCGATCAGGGAGAGAACTTCGCCCGAGGAATTTTCAATGACGACAACCGCCGCATGTTGGGCGTTCGAATGCCTGAGGCGTCTTCGCTCCTCCCTGACTATGGACTGGACCTTTTGCTGCAGCGGAGCCTCAAGGGTGGTACGCACAGAGGATTGGCGGGACTGCAGCGAGGCGACGAGGTGAGGGGCAAGCTGATCCGAGGAGATTGGGTCGAGATGGGGAGGCTCACTCTTTGCCACGCGAATTCTGTCAGGGTCGTAATCTAGCTCTTTCTGTAGGCGTTCCAGAATCCAATTACGCCGGTGCAGGGCTGATTCGGGGTTACGGAGAGGGTCGTGCAAGGTTGGCGACTGGGGGAGGCCGGCGAGAAGGCTACACTCCCCGAGCGAAAGGTCGCTTAGGGCCTTGCCAAAGTAGAACCGTGCGGCTTCCCGGCATCCCTGGCGGTGATTTCCGTAGTCCAGTCGGTTCAGGTAAGCGGTAAGGATCTCCTCCTTGGACCAGCGATACTCGAGGTGCCGGGCGGTGAGGGCTTCCCGGATTTTGGTGAGAAGGTTGCGCTTTTCCGGAGGAGAGGAAATTTTCACCAGTTGCTGGGTGATTGTTGAGGCACCCGAGACGATGCGCCCTTCCAGAAGGAGGTCCTTGGTGGCCCGTGCGATCGCGAGGTAGTCGAGGCCGCGGTGACTGAAGAAGCGGTTATCTTCAGCAACCAGGGTAGCGTCAATGAGGGCCGGCGGGACCTCAGCGAGGGAAACAGGTTCGTGGCGGAAGTAGTCCGCGCGGGCCATGTTCTCCAGAACGAGACCGTTGCGATCGGTGATGACAATAGACTGGGAGGGCGCGGACCTGAGTTGCGAAGGCAGCTGGAAGGCGAAGGGCAGGATGGTCCATCCCATCACTGCGAGAACAGGACCGGCAAGGAGATGCCGCCGCTTGCCGGCTGGCAAGAGGCGGGTGATCCGTCTCTGGAGGTCAGGCATGACAGCGTCTCTTCCGCACTAGCGGTTGGCAGTTTTGAGGGGGTTGGGGGTGACGAACCTTCGACTCGCCGAGAGGGCGAAGAACTCGGGCTCATACATCGCCTCCACCTTGGCCGGGGGAGCGAGTGCGGAGCCTGCCGACGTGACGCGGGCCTGGTAGGAAAGAGTGTAGCTGCCCGAGCTGGGGACATAGTTCATAAAGAAGAGAACTCGATCGTCTCGTAATTCCTGATGCGAGACGCTCCAGTCCTTCTTGGTCTTCAACCGCCCGGCCTGACTGGCAAAATCAGTATTCACGGCCTCAAAGATTGAGGGTAGGGGATCATCCACGACAAGGTAACGAGTGCCGTCCCGGGGCATCGAGACCTCAAGCTGCACCTCGACGAGGTCTCCCGTTTTTGGCTGTCCGAGGGCTTCCCGCTCTCCGCTGGGGAGGATCCGGAAGTAACTACGGGCGATCTGCAGGCCATTGGATGACACTGGCTTCTGTGGGGCCAGATTCGGTTTGGAGGAGAGCTTGACGCGGGCAAATCCCCCGGTCGAAGTTGCGGCTCTGGCCACCAGTCCCTGACGGAGTGGGATCCGAATGAGCTTGGTGGGATTCTGATTATCAAGGGTGATACGCTGGATGCCTTGATCGGTCTCGAAGGTGATCACCGGGGGCGCTGTCGATGTTTCCGCGAGACGGGCATATTCTCCGAGGGCAAAGACGGTCCAGGCGTTGCCCCATGTCGTTCTCCAGTGGCCTGATCGTTTTCCACGGGAGGCCATGATTTTGTCGAGAGATCGGCTACACTCCCGGGATTCCGGGTCGATATTGAGGAGAGCCAGAAGTCTCTCTGCTTCTGCCGGGCGGTAGCTCATGAAATAGTTCCCGGTGTCCGGTTGTGCCACCTCGAGGGAGAGGATGTCTCGTGCACGGGCCATGGCGTCGTCTCCACCGGATTTTGCAACCGCGAGAGAGAGGAAGTTAAGGCAAGTGGGAGTGAGGTGCTCGGGGGTCTCAAGCAATTTGTTCTGGTAGGAGACCTGGGGAGAGCCTCCGAGTGCGAGGGTATAGCAGGTTCGGCAGGCCGTTTCGATCTCCCTCCAATCCTTGGAACTGACAATGCCCCGTAATGTGCCGGTGAGGTAGCGGCAGAGTCCTTCCAGGGCGCTCTCGGGGACGGTCGCTCCTGCTTCGCGGCAGAGGAGAAGAGCCATACCCCCATAAGCCGATCCCCATGTTTCCGAGCTTTTGCCACCCGGCCAGTAAGCAAGCCCTCCATCATCACACTGCATGGAGAGGAGCCGGTTGACACCTGCCTGAATACTCTGGCGGATTTCACCCTCCTTCTTACCCCGGAATGCGGGGGTCTTTTTCTGCAGGTTCAGCGCCGCTATCCAGGGAATTGTGCTTGAAGTGGTCTGCTCGACGCAGCCGTAGGGATAATGAAGGAGGAAATCCAGTGCTTCTCCTGCTTCGAGGAGCATGGAGCGCCCGAACTCCAACTCGATAGCACCCCGGCCCTCGAGAAGATTTTCGGACAGCCCGTTCAGCAGATCATGCTGCTTCCCCGGGTCGTCAAATTTGATGAACTGCGTCTCCTTGAGAAGGGGGACCGGATACTCGATAGAGAACTGGCTGATTACCGCATCCGAGAGATCCCGGCGCAGCTTGTCGTCTAGCTCCAGGCCTTCGAGGGAGCTGGGAATGGCTGTCCACTGCCAGTCTGCCTCTCCGGTTTCACTGAAGGAGAGGTCGAAAGTCACGGTGGCATTACCCCCTGCGGGGATAGTGATAGGCGTCGACTGGCTCTTGTCATCATGTTCTGTGAACTTACTGCATCCCCCAACCTTGAGGGAAACATCCCATGTTCCGGTGTGCGGACTGGAGTTCTGGATGAGAACCGAAGGCTGTAGCTGATCGCCTTCGTGGGCGAATCTTGGAACAGCCGGTTCCAGCATAAGTGGCTTGTTCACTGTCAGACTGGAGATCGTTCGGCCGAAGTTCGCAGCCCCGTGATGAGCCAAGGAGATAACCCGGTAGCGGGTAAGAGTATCGGGGGCTGTGAATTGAACCTTGAACCGCCCCTCCTGATCCGTAGTCAGGGCAGGCATCCAGACGGCACAGGGGTTGAAGTTCCTGCGCGGCCCTTTTCCGTCGAAGAGGTCCATCAGGTCTCCCCCTCCACCAATAAAGAACCCCTTGTTGAAGGAATGCCGTTGCCCGGGATTTTCTGAGAGGATTTTGCCAAGTGATGTGCCTGCCTCAGTGCGGAGGCTACGAGGCGAGTAGAAATGGCCCATTGGGTCCGGATTGATGTAGCCAGCTACCGCGAGAGTCCCCTCGTCCTCGGCATAAACAGTGACCTCGGCGCCTCCAACCGGGTCTCCTGTATGATTGCGGATGAGCCCCTCGATGGTGATCTCATCCCCGGGACGGTAGGAGTCTCCCTGGGTCTCGAGGCTAATATTGAGACGCTCTCGTAGGACTTCGACAGCCAGCTCACAGTAGCCGAGACGCAGAATCGGCTCCTTGTGCTTCCGGAGGTTGTCCCTTGCTCCTTTGATGACGAGGACAGAAACAAAAGTATTCGGAGCATCCTCGTGAGTGAGGGGAATCTCCACCACTGGATTCTCCGCGGTAAGCTCCGTGATGAGGTGCCGGTAGACACCTTCCCGCTCCAGAGTGACGAGAGCCGTGCCTTCTATGGGAGACTGGACAAGGATGCGAGCAGTCTCGCCTGGTTGATAGAGTTTCTTCTCAGGGATGAGTTTGATGAGCATTCCATTCTCATAAGCCCACGGGTATTCTTCCGAGCCGTAGACATGCTGAGTCACCGCGGTGCGGATTGGGCGTCCTTCGGGGTCGGTTCCGGAGAGAGTCAGAATATAGTGGCCTGCCAGCTTGGGCTTGAAGGGGAGGATGGTCCCGGCCTTGTCACCGGGTAAGACCTGCACGGATTGGCCTTCGACTACCGATTCGATACGCCTCTCGTTGCGCACAGCAATTGTTCCATTGGCGGTTCGGGTCTTGATCTGTTCGTGGACTTCGCGGTCGACCTGAAGAGTGAAATCCATGGGGTCCCCAGTGACTAAACTGCCCTTGGTATCCACGATGATTGCCCGAAGGTCGACCTCGTCCCCAACCCGCACGAGCTTGTCGAGGCGGGAAATGCCGACATAGTAGTCGGAACTATGAATGGTGGTGGAGGCTTCCACGGATAGGGTTTGATTGCGTAAATCGCGGACTTCACTGGTCACGGTAACTGTCCGTGGTGAAGGGAATTCGATCTCTGCGAGACCGAAGGTCAGGACCGCTTCACCCTCTTCATTGAGGCGAGTTTTGCCGTCCTTACTTCCGAAGGAGCGACGGTATGAGCTTTCCCCGTAACCGAAGTAGTGTGACCAGTAATAGGGGTCGTAGGTCCGATGGTCGCAGAAAAGGAAATCGCGAAAGAGAGCCGGGTAGAAACCGGCCTCCTTACTGCGGTAAAACCACTCCACTTCCCCTCCGGCGACTGGCTGCCCCTGGAAGTAGTTCGCACGGAGTGATAATCGGGAGGTGTTGTCTTCAACGGGCTCGATGAACTGGGCCTCCGTTGCAAAAGCATTCCGGCGAAATTCTTGGACCGCAATCATATGGACAAACTGGGCGCTGCTTAGGTGAGCTCTGCGGTCATACCAAGTTTCCATCTCCTCTGCTGCGGCGACCTCTTCGGGCCAGAGGAGTTCGATCCGGAATGAGCCAACCGTTTCCGGGGGGAGGCTAAAGCTGTGGTGGAAGCTGCCCTTGTCAGAGAGAGTGATGTCCCGTTGCTCAAGGATGCGCTCAGAGGAATCAAGGATCTTGAGCTGCGCTTCTCTGCTCTCTTCATGAACGCTACGATTTTCCCTGATCCTGCGAACGAGACCCTTAAGATGAACTTCTTCTCCCGGCCGATAGAGAGTTCGGTCGGTGAAGAGCAGGGCTGTTCGTTTATGAGGAAGCGCAGGTTCCCACTCAATATTCACGGGAAAGCGCCACATCGAAACGGTCGGGAGACTACTGTCGAAATCGATGATGAAGTGGTCCGGACCGAGGGAAGCTCTTAAGTGGCGTTGCTTGGAGGACCGGGGAAGGAGGGCAACCCCTGACTCGTTGGTCTGGGTCGATTGTAAGGGAGCGGCATCTTCCCCGAAGACATCTAGGGTCACACCGGGAAGCGGAGCGCCAGTCTCGCAGGAGTAGGCATAGAGAAAGGCGTTACTCTCGTTAATCTTCCATGCCAGTCCGATATCGGTGATTTGGATGTAGGCTTGAGTAGACTTTTTCCTTTGGTAGGAGCTGACCATTCCGGGTTTGGGGTCGGCGTCGATGGAGAGGAAAAGTAGTCCGGGGGCATTGTCCTTTCCCAGGATGTCGTTCCAGTTGATCTCGATGGGAGCCGTGGTGTCGTAGGCGTTTTCCAGCTCAATTGAGCTGTCGTAAACCGTTTCTCCCGCCACGAGAGACCAGGGAAGGGCGTGACGCTGCTTGATGCGTTCGCTCCCCGGTCCGTTTCCGCTGTAGTGACGATAGCCCTGAAGAGTGCGCACCGCGTCTCTGCCGGTTAGGCGCTTGGCCCGTATCCTAGCATTCGCGATATTTACCGTTCTGATGCTATAGGTTCGGTTCCCTGTTGCCAGCTGAGCAGCGGCGTAGCTCGGAGCGGCGAGGATGGGAGGCAGATGCTTAAATTGAACCACCATGCTCTTTGACTGAGGCATGATTAATCCGTCCGCCGCGGTGATCCCCTGTTTGATGGTGACCTTCCACTTCGATTGTCCGGGAAAGTCTCCCCGGACCGAGACCAGTGAACGGCCGACCTCGAGAGTCATGTTGGGAGGAGCAGGCTCCACAGTAATGAAATCGGTGAGATCCGAGGCGGTAATATCCTCAGGAAGTTTCTTGGAAAGGCTGATACTCAGGTAGGGCTTGGCGTCGAGCTGGGTGATAGCCCGGATAGAGGTGACCTCAAATTTTTTGACAGTCCCGATCGAGCGTAGGATGGGCCGGTTGGTCGCAGCAGTGGCAGAACTGTTTTTTACGCCAGCGCCGAGGACAAGCTTCCAATTCTCGCCGACCGGTAGGGGCTGCACTGGTGAGATCGTGAGTGCGGTAGAGATCTCGGTTTCAGGATCAATCCTGCCAGGGTCTGTTGCCTTCCATGACTGGAAATACTGTTCCCAATCAGGTCCGAGAGCAGTGCTATTTCCGAGATCACGATAGATGCCCCGTCGGACTGTTGCCTCAACTTTCGTCCCCCCTTTGGAGGTAAAAAATATTGGCTCTGTGACGGTAGTGGGATCAACCACATCGTTGAACCTCAGGAAGCATATAGGGTGTCGTACTTCGCCCCGCCAGTAATTCACCAGAGGTTGAAAGGCGGCCGTCCGGAGAAATCGGAAGCGAGTTTCCGGAATGGCTGTTCCGTCGAGGTACTTGTGCCCCGTCTCAAGAGAGAAGTGATAGTTCGTGGCGATTTTGGGAATGTCCGTGCGCTCGAAATGGGCGCTATTGGGTGAGAGCCAGGTCAGGTTGCCAGCCAGGGCAGGTTCAATTCGCATCAGCGTGTTTGGGCTGGAGGTGCCTACCTGGTTCTCTTCAACGATCGCCTTGTCGAAGATCAGCTTGAAGGTCGTAGAGGGAGTCAGAGTCGAGGAGTTGACCTGGAGGAGCGGTCCAGCGGGAAGCAGGATGCTGCTGGTGGTAAGAAAGAAGATAAGGAAAAACAGTGTTCTCATAAAATTTCCGGTTCGCTGCGGGCCTTCGTATAGGAACAGCATCTCGTTAAGGTGAGGGCGAGATTGCTTTTTGACCCCCAGAATAAGATGCTGGTTTTCTAGCTTTTAAGGTGCGAGTGCCGTCTGAAAAAGCAAAATCGATCGGAGATCAATGGAAAGGAGCCTTCATGTCCTGGGATGAGTTCGGAGGAAGGGCTCGTTCGAGAGCAGTATGGCTTACTGGTGCCAATTCAGCGTGAATTATGCCGGGCCAGTTTTTCAGTGCGCTCCGGCAAAAGGGTATTAGAAGAGAGTCCTCCCGACACAGCCCGGGCCCCTTCCATGAGTCGGAAAAACGTCCTCGCCCTCCTTCTTCTTTGCAGCTGTCTCTCCCCGCTTCGCGGCGACGAGGAGAAACAACCGTCCTTTAATCTCGGGCCCGACTCGAAGCGTCAGGACGGCATTCCCAGAGGCAGGGTGACCCGCCACGAGTGGAGAAGCGCCATCCTCGATGGCACCTTGCGGCAGTGGTATCTTTACGTTCCCGCTCAATATGATCGTGCCAAGCCTGCGGCCCTGATGGTCTTTCAGGATGGTCATGCCTACGTGAGCGAGGAGGGGGATCTGCGCGTGCCAGTCGTATTTGACAACCTGATTCATCAGGGCGTAATGCCGGTGACGATCGGGATTTTTCTCAATCCGGGACTCTTTACTGACAAGCTTGAGGGACGACAGGGCTGGAAAGCCCCGGAGGGGGTGAAAAGGAACCGGAGTGTGGAATACGACTCTCTCAGTGCCGATTATGTGACCTTCCTCGAGAAGGAAATTCTCCGAGAGGTCAGTAAGGATCATAATCTCTCAGGAGATCCCTCCATGCGGGCAATCTGCGGAATGAGTTCGGGAGGGATCTGTGCCTTTACGGCTGCCTGGCAGCGGCCAGATCTCTTCCGAAAGGTCGTGAGTCACATCGGGAGTTTCACCAATATCCGCGGCGGCCATGTCTATCCGGCCTTGATCCGAAAGGGAGAGAAAAAGCCGTTGCGCGTGTTCCTGCAGGATGGTTCCAACGATTTGGATAACGCCCATGGGAACTGGTGGTTGAGTAATCTTCAGATGGAGAAGGCTCTCCTGTTTCGTAAGTATGACTTCAAGACGGTCTGGGGCAAAGGGGGGCACAGTGGGAAGCACGGGGGAGCAATTTTTCCAGAAACCATGCGGTGGCTCTGGCGCGATTGGAAAAAGCGGCGGTAGGTCACGTCTCGCGATTTTGCATTCTGAAAGATCCATGTTTAGCAAGAGGCCCAATCTCAACACGTGTTACCCGCTCCGGCAGGGGGTCCGTTTTGTTCATCGCAATCCGAACCTGTTCAACATCGGGGATTTTCTCCGTTCTCCCCGGCACTATTTCACATTCCTAGGAGTATCCTGCCCCACTCCGATATTCTCTGGTTCGAAGGGGCAGGAGCAGAGAGGGAGATTGCTCCTGAATAGACGAGCCTTCCTCCGTGAGCCACGGATCAGGTTACTGGTGGAGGGGGACCATGGTGTTTGGTTTGAGGGCATGC
>Ga0115011_10003087_pt1 | contig 11385 bp, 11 predicted proteins | sample TroAtlMetagenome_2_FD_88705 | JGI IMG/M metagenome (GOLD analysis project Ga0115011, IMG submission 88705) | Marine eukaryotic phytoplankton communities from Atlantic Ocean - Tropical Atlantic ANT8 Metagenome | ecosystem: Environmental > Aquatic > Marine > Oceanic | place: Tropical Atlantic... | reverse complement strand
GAAACAAGATATTAGCCCTCTGGCTTCAATCTTCCGCGGTAGATGCAGCGTTGCTTGGGTTTTTGAATTTTTTTCAAGACAATCCAGATTTTGTTCCTCACTGGGTGATTCATGATGCGTGTATTTTTAGCGGTAAAGGTGATGTTCCTCAGGAATTGAAAATTACGGAAGATATTTATCTACCAATAGTCTGTACAGGAGTTTGAAATGAAACTAATAGAATATTTGCTTATGGAGTCCGAACAGTCTCCAAAAGACGGTCACAAAGAGCAAAAGACTTCGTCGAAGAAGGATCATCCACATGCATCTGCTAAGAAATTGGCCAACAGAAAGGTGTTAGAATCATCTTCCCAGGTTTCGCAACTCATTAAAGGTCGTCACTCTATAGATATGAAGGCTTTCAAAGGCGCTAGAGAAAAAGACCCAGCCTCAGTAGTTGGTGCCCTGGGTGTAAAAGGCGGTGCCGGATGGGATGGAATTTTGAATGTGGTTAATAGTTTGGCAGGCTCGAAAGGATTGGGTCAAGTAATCTCCGGTGCCCAATTAATTAATAACGGTGGAAATGTCGAGGACGAAGATGGAGATAAGCTTACAATGGGCTGTCTCGTCAGCGTGACTGGCATGTGGGCTCAGGGTCACAAGGATGCCAATGTTTCCAAGAAGCTAGTAGCTTGGTGGGTAAAACAAGTACTTCAAGGTGCTTTCCAATCGGGACTGGTTGGTCCAGAACCTAAGATGAAGAAATATAATTCTGTCAGCTGGAAAAAATGGTCAAATTCTTGGAAAATTTACGAAGGCAATGGTGGAATGATAATTTTTTACGGAAGGGCAACTGCGTGGAACGGCCCCGAGGAGTAAATTTGATTTTTTGTACAAACCCTTTTGAGAGTTTAGAATAATAAAACGAAAGGAGAAAAAATGTCAGATTTTGAAAACGTAGAATCCAATTGGAAAAGTTACTCGAGCCTTCTTGGTAGGTTCAAAGATGATGGTATCAATAATCTATTAGAGGTCCTGGGTCAACGCCTCTGTGTTGCCCCAGCCAACCCTAGAGAAGAACAATACGGCTGCTATCCAGGAGGACTCTTGGATTCAAGCTTAAAAATCGCAACAACGATGAAAAAGCTTAGAGGGTTTCATGGTTCAGGTGTCGCGGTTCAATCTATTTTAAAGGTTGGTCTTCTTCACGACATTGGCAGAATTGGAAGTCTTACAATTGAGTGGCTGACGGAGCAGGATTCAGATTGGCATCACGAACGTGGTTTCCATTTTAAGCAAAATTATGATCTCACTGGAAAGACTCACCCCCAACGTTCGCTTTTCTTTTTGCAACATTTTGGAGTGAAGTTAAGTGAACAAGAGTACGATGCAATTGTTTCGCTTGATGATCAAGTGTCCAGAAATAATTTGGCTTCGTTTTTGATCCATTCTAGAAACATGCTGATAAACAAGGACTAGATTGCGTGGTCAGTATAATTATGATTTACTGATGCATTTTGGAGATAGATGATGTTACTGACTGAACATGCACTAAGAGACTTAATTCGCAAAATTTTGTTAGAGTCTGAAGAGGATGATGATGTCCTAGGAGAGCCAGATCTTTCTGCCGAAAATGAAAGAGATGATCCAGAGTATGAGCCGCCCGACGAAGATACAATAGATGAAGTCATGACCGTTGGTGCAGCCGGGGCTCCAGCCGGAAATATCAGAGGCGTTCATGGCGCAATGGGAACATCAGTAAAAGGTTCGCACCTCAAAGACCGGCCTGTCACCAACGGTGGACCTTCGGATTACCTGTCTGGAAAAAAGAAGAAAAAGAAGAAAAAGTCATAAAGTTTTGTACAGTTTCGTTTAGGGAAGTAAAGTTATATCATTACCGCAGTAGTGGTAATAGATCACAAATCGTAAACATTTAGAAATTTGGAGAAAATAACATGGCTATTGATTTTGATGCAATTCGTAAGAAGCTTAACCAGCTCAGTGGTGTAAATTCGAAACGTCGAGTGATGTGGAGGCCGCAAGAAGGGGAAGAACACGTTGTTCGACTTGTCGCCTTCACAGATAATGATGGAAATCCTTTTAAGGAACGGTGGTTTTATTACAATATTGGAAATAACCCCGGTCTCTTGGCACCTTCCCAGTTTGGGAAACCGGATCCTATCAATGAGTTGATTCAGCGCTTGAAAGATGAGGGCACTAAGGAATCATATGAGATGGCGAAACGCCTCTACCCCAAGATGCGTGTATATGCTGCAGTAATTGTACGAGGAGAAGAAGATCAGGGAGTTCGTCTGTGGGCATTTGGAAAGACGGTTTACCAAAACCTCTTGAATGTAATGCTTGATCCAGATTATGGTGATATTACAGATGTTAGCGAAGGTCATGACGTAAAGGTCATTTGTACCAAGGCTCCAGGTCGTCAATGGGCAACTACGGAAGTCCGCCCTCGTCCAAAGGCAACTAAGGCAGGAAAAGCCGCTCAAGTCAAAGAATGGATTGATAACATTCCCGAGCTTGACGATATCTTTTCGCTTAAATCTTATGATGAGCTTGAAGGTATTATTAACGCCTGGTTGAATGGAGATGATTCCCCCAATGATTCTGTAGGAACAACCAAGGGTCGATCGGTACCCGAAGTTAAGCCTCAAGTTGCGGCAAAGAAGGAGACTCCTAAGTCTTCGGCTAAACCCGCTTCTTCCGATAAGACTTATGATGATTTAGATGATGCTTTCGCAGATTTGGAAGCTGATCTAGATTTCTAAGTTGAGCACGCCTTGTTCTCTAGAGCAGCCCTGTAAAAAGGGCTGCTTTTTTTATGTACAAGACAGAGAATATTGGTAATTTGCATCTAAATACCCAGGAGGAAATTTATGGCAAAAAAGAAAAAAAATGGCACAGAAGACTTTACTGCAGATCTTATTCAATCGTTGAATAAAGAGCACGGTAGTAGGGTTGCTTACAACTTAGCCTATGACGAAAGTCCTACACACGTAAGAAACTGGATCAGAACAGGGTCTAGACAATTAGATTATATCGTCGCCGGACACCCGAACGGAGGCTTACCAGAAGGAAGAATTGTCGAGATTTTTGGTCCACCTTCCATCGGGAAGTCGCACATTGCTATCCAGATCGCCAAGAGTACTCAGGAAGCAGGTGGTATTGTAGTTTATATAGATACAGAGAATGCAACATCCGTGGAGAATCTAGGGCTTCTTGGTGTTGATATTAGCAAACGATTTGTCTATGTTGATACCCATTGTACGGAAGAGGTTCTTTCCATTGCTGAAAAGACAATTTTGAAAGCAAAGCAACTTCAGAAAGATGTTCCTATCACAATTATCTGGGATTCTGTCGCAGCAACAAGCCCTAAGGACGAATTGTTGGGTGATTATGATAAACAAACCATTGGACTCAATGCGAGAGTAATATCTAAGGGAATGAGAAAAATAACCGGTGTCCTAGCGAATGAAAATGTACTATTCATATGCCTAAATCAAATACGAACAAAAATCGGAGTCATGTATGGAGATCCTACTACTACACCCGGCGGCAAGGCAATCCCTTTTCACTCATCTGTACGAATCAAGTTGGGTGCAGGCCAGCAAATCAAGGACAAAAAAGGGAGTATCGTCGGAATCAATGTTTCTGCAAAGACTATTAAGAATAAGGTAGCTCCCCCATTTAGAACGTGTAATTTCGAGATTAGGTTTGGAAAAGGCGTTTTTGAGGGAGAACAAACTTTCGATGTTCTAAGACGTTTCTGTAAAGAAAATGGCCCGGTCTCTAATGGCGAATATGCTGTTGAAATTTCCGGTACCGGCGCTTGGAAATCTATGGTAATTTGTAATGCTTCGACTGGAGAGTTGAAAGAAGAAAAGAAATTCTATAAGGCTGATTTTCAGGAGCTTTGGGACAATCCCGATTATTCCCCCTATGTCAACCTTGTTTTTAATGCTGCATACGCTGATATTATGGGAAGAGAGTCAAACATTAGTCTTGATCATGAGTCTTTTGAGGAAATTAGGCAAGTGGCAATGACTTTAGAGGAAGATATATGAAAACTTCTGGAATTTAAGTTATAATATTACTACACACACCCACATTTGGAGCCCTAATGCCTGGACCAATTATGCTAATTGATGCATACAACCTATTCGCGAGAAATTATATTGTTAATCCCACCATGTCCAAACATGGCCATTACGTAGGAGGAAGTGTAGGATTTGTTAGATCCATTGGCGTCTTAGCAGAAAAGTTTCAGCCATCTAAAATCATTGTTTGTTGGGAAGGTGGTGGCGCTCAACGTCGAAGAGATATATACCCGGAGTACAAAGCTGGAAGAAAGCCTATTCGACTTAACCGATCAAAGGTTTATGAAGATATTCCCGATACGAGAGAAAATTTTAATCATCAGGTGAAACTATCTACGCAACTTTTGGGATATCTTCCAGTCCATCAAATGTATGTTCCGGACTGTGAAGCTGACGACATCATCGGTTACGTTGCTCGTCATAGATTGGAAACAGAAGAGAATGCTATTATAATATCGATGGATCAAGACTTTCATCAGTTAATTGGGCCGAACGTTAAACAATATAGCCCAAGTTTGAAAAAAATTCTTGATGAAAATTATGTCCTCGAGAAGTTTGGGGTAACAGCGGAAAATTTTGTTACGGCTCGATCTTTCATTGGTGATAGCTCTGACAACATCTCAGGGATAAAAGGTTGTGGATTCAAGACACTGTGCAAGAGGTTCCCTGAATTGGGCAAACCAGGTTTTGTTAGTGTTGAAGATATAATTAGTCAATGTCAACAACGTATAGGAAGCGCTAACTTGAAGATGTACAAAAATATCATCGAACAAGCAGATATCCCAAAAAGAAATTGGAAACTGATGTATCTCGATACGCACAATCTTTCTTCTGAACATATCAAGAAGTTGAATTATAATTTTGATAATTCTACCGTGAAGAGAGATAAGATGGGGCTGATCAGGTCTTTGGTTCAAGAGGGAGTGGAATTACCACGAGGGATTAATCCTGACACTCTATTCCTTCGTATAAATTCTTGTGTTGATAGATAATTTTTTAAGTTTACAGTTTTAGGGGAGTTTCATGGATAACGCGTTACGGCAACAGGAAGGTTATGTGAGCGAATCATATTTTAGACAATATGGTACTGCTTTTCAAGAGAAGATATTTCAGGGATTGGCAACCGATAAGGATTGGGCTCAGCAGATGCATGAGGTTATGGATCCTTCTTACTTTGAGCTGAAATATCTTCAGTATCTAACGGAGAAATACTTTGCTTATTTTGGAGAGTACAGATGCTTTCCAACGATGAGTCTTTTGATTTCGATTGTTAGGGATGATTTAAGCAAGAATACATCGGACAAATTGTTGCGAGATCAGATTGTGAGGTTCTTGCAAAGAATGAGGGCCAATCCTCATCCAGAAGATCTACCCTTTGTTAAAGACAAGGTGCTGGATTTTTGCAAACGACAAGCTTTTAAGGCTGCCTTAACTCAAGCCGTAGAGCTTGTACAAGGTGAGAAGTTTGAAGCTGTTGTCGATCTAATGAAAAAGGCTGTTTCGGTTGGTATGCCACATTCGATTGGTCACGAATTTTTCGAAGACCTTGAGGCAAGATTTGTGGATATTCAGAGGCAGACTTGTCCAACTGGATTAAAGGTGTTGGATGATAGGGAAGTTCTCGATGGCGGTCTTGGTAGAGGAGAGCTTGGGGTAGTTGTTGCCCCAACTGGCGTAGGAAAGTCTCATTGGCTGGTTGCTGTAGGTGCAGAAGCTCTGCGTCGTGGCAAAACCGTGGTACACTATTCTATGGAACTAAGTGAAACCATGACAGGAAAAAGGTACGATGCCAACTTGTGCAATATTCCGTGTTCCGATTTGATGGAACATAAAGAGACGGTTAGGAATTTTTATGAAGAGAATGAAGATCTCGGTAAATTGGTGATAAAATATTATCCAACTCGATCAGCTTCCGTCCTCACTATTAGAAACCATTTAGAAAAGCTGAAACTCCGCGGATATACTCCGGGCCTGGTTATTATTGATTATGGCGACGTTATGAGATCCACAAAGGCCTATGATGCCCTTCGTCATGAGTTGATGTTAATCTATGAAGAACTCAGACAACTAGCGGGAGATTTTAATATCCCAGTCTGGACAGCGTCTCAGTCGAATAAAGAGGGTGCTCGATCAGACATGGTTGGGCTTGAAAATATGGGAGAATCTTATGGAAAAGCACAAGTTTCAGACGTAGTCCTAGGACTCTCACGTAAACCAGAGGAAAAAGCCTCCGGTTATGGAAGACTTTTTGTTGCAAAAAACAGAGCCGGAAGAGACGGATTGAATTTTCATGTTAAAATAGACACAGCAAGATCTATGTTTAGGGTAGCTTCGGATGACGAAGTTATGGATTTGGATCCGAGACAAAAACTCTCGGAGGCATGGAATAGGGTAAAGGAGAGCAAGGGTGATTTATGAAAACATTTGACAAGGAAGAAGTTGTTGCTTCAACTCTTGAATATTTTAATGGAGACGAACTAGCAGCAAATGTTTGGGTTACCAAATACGCTCTTAGGGATTTAGGAGATGTTTATTACGAATTATCTCCAGATGATATGCACAAAAGACTTGCAAAAGAATTTGCTCGTATCGAGGAAAAATATCCAAACGGCATGTCAGAAGATGAAATCTATGGTCTCCTTAAGGATTTTCGTCAAATAGTTCCACAAGGCTCTCCAATGTCTGGAATTGGGAACGATTTTCAAGTGCAATCTATATCCAACTGCTTCGTTGTTGAGTCTCCATGCGATTCCTATGGTGGAATTCTTAAAACGGACCAAGAGCAGGTTCAAATCATGAAGCGCCGCGGTGGCGTTGGCTTTGACATTAGTAACATTAGGCCCCGTGGAATAACGTGTTCCAACGCGGCAAGAACAACCGACGGCATTGAATTGTTTATGGAAAGGTTTTCCAATTCCTGCAGAGAGGTTGCTCAAGGAGGCCGAAGAGGCGCGCTGATGCTTTCGATCAGTGTCCATCATCCCCAGGTTCTTGATTTTGTCAAAATTAAGAGGGATCTTAAAAAGGTTACCGGTGCAAATGTTTCTGTCAGAATTTCCGATGAGTTCATGCGTGCTGTGAAAAATAATGAAAATTACGAACAGCGTTGGCCCGTAGATTCTAGCGAGCCCAAAATTTCAATAGAGGGAAATGCTAATGAGGTTTGGGACGAAATTATAAAAAGTGCTCACCACTCTGCCGAACCCGGAGTTTTGTTTTGGGATACGGCATCTAAGATGACGCCTTCTGATTTGTATGACGAAGATGGTTTTGGTTCTACTTCTACCAATCCATGCGGAGAAATTATTCTTTCTCCATATGATTCGTGCCGACTAATGCTCGTGAATCTTACATCATTTGTTGACAGTCCGTGGACATCGGATGCATCTTTCAATCATGAAGGATTTTTAGGTGTGGTAAGAAAAGCCCAAAGGCTGATGGATGATATGATCGATTTAGAGATCGAACAAGTTGAAAAGATCTTGCAGAAGATCGATAATGACCCAGAACCCCCGGAAGTAAAGCAGATTGAAAAAGACTTATGGCTTAATATTGAAAAACAGGCCAGGCTTGGTAGGCGTACAGGACTCGGCGTTACAGGTGTTGGTGATGCAATTGCTATGTTAGGCCAAACCTATGGATCGGAAGAGTCTATCGAATCTGTTGAAACGTTTTACAAGAATTTAGCCGTGGGATCTTATACTGAATCCATTAATTTGGCCGAAGAACGAGGCCACTTTCCTGTGTTTGATATCGATAAAGAGAAAGGTCACCCATTTCTTGAAAGGGTGTTTTCTGAGCTTGATGAAGAAACTATGGAGAAATATTGCCTGTATGGAAGAAGGAATATTGCAAATACGACAACTGCACCAGCCGGGTCTGTTTCATGTTTGACACAAACTACTTCGGGCATTGAACCTGCATTTATGCTTCATTACACCAGGCGAAGAAAAGTTAATCCACAAGATGGGGATGTTCGAGTAGATTTCGTAGATGATCTTGGAGACAAATGGCAAGAATATACTGTGTACCATCACAAGTTTAAAGAATGGATGGATTCGATCTATTCCCCAGACGTTCCAGAAAACTTTGATAACGAACAACTTGTATCTTTATCTCCTTATGAAAACGCAACGGCCAACGAAATTGATTGGGTGAATAAGGTCTGGATTCAGTCTGCTGCTCAAAAATGGGTGTGTCACGCTATTTCGAATACTACAAACCTTCCCGCAGACATTGATGTTGAAACGGTCAAAAAGGTCTATGAGGCAGGTTGGGAATCCGGCTGTAAAGGGATTACGATATATCGCGACGGATCTAGATCTGGAGTCCTTGTTGACAACAAAACAAAAGAACAACCAAAGAAGATTAGAGTTAGGCACGCCCCCAAAAGACCCGAATCCGTTGAATGTGACATCCATCACACAACGATTAAAGGCGAAAAATGGATTATGTTAGTAGGTTTGCTCGATGGAAGACCTTACGAAGTTATGGGCGGAAGGGCAGACTATGTAGAAATTCCAAGAAAATACGGAAAAGGGATTTTAACAAAGAGAACCTACAAGACAATGCAAAACAAATACGATTTAACAGTTGGTGAGGGCGATGATCAATTGATCATAAAAGATATAGTTTCCGTGTTCGATAATCCTAATCATGCAGGATACACTAGAACAATATCATTAGCTTTACGCCACGGTGCACCAATCCAGTATTTAGTGGAACAAATGTTAAAAGACAAAGACATGGATATGTTCTCTTTTAGCAGATGTATTGCAAGGTGCGTGAAAAAATATATTGAAGACGGTACTAAATCTAGCGTTACTGTCTGCTCCAATTGCGAAGCAGAAGGAACGATTATATATCAAGAAGGCTGTCAGACATGTACTGCATGCGGTTTTGGCATGTGCGGATAATTAAGTAAAACGGAGATTTTTATGAATTGGACAACGAAAGTAAGCCCCCTGATCAAGGATATGGAGCTTCGGCACAATCCGATTATTATTAGAGTAAACAAATTTGACGAAGATTCAGCAGCTGAATTCGCTCAAAAGATGGCCATGGCACATAACTCGGGTCAACCTGTCATTCCTATCGTAATTGATTCTTATGGAGGTCAAGTGTATAGCCTCATGAGCATGATTACAGCTATCAAAAATAGCGAACTTCCGGTCGCGACCATAGTAGAAGGCAAGGCAATGAGTTGCGGTGTTATTCTATTTAGCTGTGGAGATGAGGGAATGAGGTTTATTTCAGAAGAGGCAACATTGATGATTCATGATGTTTCTTCGGGTGCCTGGGGCAAGAATGAAGAGATTCAAGCCTCTGCGAAAGAAACTAAAAGACTGAATAAAAAGATTTATGAAATTTTGTCAGATAATTGTAAGAAACCACGTGATTATTTTTGGAAAGAGGTCCAAAGACGTGGTCGAGCCGATTGGTTCGTAACCCCTAAAAAAGCAAAGAAAATGGGTATCGCTGATCATGTAGGTGTCCCCAAACTGAATATCGACGTGGCTGTCAATATTGAATTGCAAATGGTAGATAAAGATGGATAAAGAATTCTATAACGAGGCTTCCGCCTCAAGGTTAGGTTGGGAGCCGCAGTGGTTTATCCCAAATCATAAAAACTTTGATAAAACATTGACAAAGGCTATTAGGGAGTATCAACGTTCCCACGGCCTAGGCGCTGATGGCCTTTGTGGTCCATCAACATACCGCAGAATAAACACAGACATACAGCAACTCAGCGACTTTAAGAAACATCATCTTAAGAATTCTAGTGAGTTTATCTATTGCCGAGGTCAACCTATCCCTATCCAATGGGATAAAGTGTCAACTCACCTAGATAGTGATAGTTTGATCCTAACTGGTGGAAGATCTTTGTATTCTGGCAAAAAAAGGAACATTAAGTTCTTTGTAAATCATTGGGACGTATGCCTCTCCAGCGAATCTTGTGTAAAGGTTCTAAACAAGAGAAACATATCGGTCCATTTTTGTATTGACAACGACGGAACCATTCATCAACTGATGGACTTGAATGATGCAGCCTGGCACGCTGGCGGCTCGAAATGGAATCATTCTTCGATAGGGGTCGAAATCGCAAATGCATACTATCCCAAATATCAATCGTGGTATGAAAGAAATGGTTTCGGCGAAAGGCCTCTTATCGAGGGTCAAAAAGTACATGGCAGCTCAATGAAACCCTTTATGGATTTTTATCCAGTGCAAAAAGAAGCGTTAAAGGCTTTATGGCTTGCTTGTCATGAAGGTTTAGGCATTCCATTGGAAGCCCCCAAAACAAAGTGGGCCGTCGATGACGAATGTAAAGCAAATAAGTTTCAGGGTTTTTGTTCTCATTATCACTTGACAAGAAGGAAGATTGACTGTGCCGGTTTAGATATTGAGGCTATGCTGGAGGAAATTAAGAACGATCCCAAATATTGTCCGGATGATTGATGGCTGGATACAAGGACATGAACCTAATATCTACGCATATATGTAAGACTAGGGATGTAGGAAACCACGGAAACCTATTCGGCGGCGTTATGCTTTCATGGCTGGACGAAGCAGGTGCTGCCTTAGCTGCTGAATTCGCAGAAACAGGGAAAATAGTTACAAAACACATTTCAGCGTTAGATTTCCAACGCGCTGTTCGACCCGGTCAACTGATCAAAATCTATGGAAGGGTTTCGAATTTGGGTAGAACTTCGGTTGTTATAGAAATCGAGGCTCGTCGTCACAGTGTCTATAATGGAACACAGAAGAATGTTTGTAAATGTGAAATGGTTTTTGTCAGAATTGACGGTGATGGAGAGTCTGTTCCGATAGCTCCTCACATAAGAGAAAAATTAAAAAATGGAGATAATAGTGAAAGTAGTTAAGTTTGAGTATGTTTGGTTGGATGGCTATGAATCAGCCAACCTTAGAAGTAAAGTTAAAGTTGTAGAGTGGATGCCAAAAGAAGATATAAAAATCGACAATTTACCAATCTGGAATTTTGACGGTTCTTCTACTAAGCAAGCCCCGGGATCTTCTTCCGAGTGTCTTTTAAAGCCTGTTAGAATTTATCCTTGGAACATGGGTCACTATATAGTCTTGTGTGAAGTTCAAAATGCGGATGGTACGGATCACCCATCAAATCATCGTTCTAAATTAAGGAAAATGATTGATGTTGCTGACAAGCAGGAGTTTTGGTGGGGATTTGAGCAAGAGTATTTTGTAACTAAGGACAGGATTCCCCTTGGCTTTCCTCAGGGAGGATTCCCTGGTGCTCAAGGACTTTATTATTGCG
>Ga0115011_10003085_pt1 | contig 11394 bp, 22 predicted proteins | sample TroAtlMetagenome_2_FD_88705 | JGI IMG/M metagenome (GOLD analysis project Ga0115011, IMG submission 88705) | Marine eukaryotic phytoplankton communities from Atlantic Ocean - Tropical Atlantic ANT8 Metagenome | ecosystem: Environmental > Aquatic > Marine > Oceanic | place: Tropical Atlantic... | reverse complement strand
CATTCGCACTTCCTGGAGAAACATTTGATCCACCTACCTGTAAAGTGAAATTAACTTCACTTCCATTAAAACCACTTGATATATCATCTACTTCCCTATTCTGTCCAGGATTAGGTGCTGGTCCTATGTATGCCATCTATTTCTAAAGATATCTTTTATATAAGTATTTTAAATTGACTAATCTCTTAACTAGGTTCTGTTGGCCAAGTTACTGACGACATATCCAATCTACCTACACTATCTAATTTGGGAGATGCACTACTTGTTATATCTCTTAGTGCTTGGCGATAGGTTTTCCATTCGTCTGAAAGAGTTACATCAGAACTAGCTCTCCAGTCACAAGCTGTTAATTTTGCATCTCTTTCGACCCTTAATAACCTCATAGGTTCTGCATTATTTAATTTTGTTACTTCAGCATCTATCTCAGCTTCAGTAGGTGCAGTACTACTTTCAAGCCATTTAAAACCAGAATAATCATCGCCAGACCAAGACCACGCTTGTTTAGGTTTAAGGGTTGATAATGCAATTTGTTTAGTGTAAATCATCCTTTTATTTCTTGAGCGTAAATATATGTTTGAAGATTATAAGCATTACCGCCATCGGAACCGACTTTAACACTAGATCCATCAGGAGCAGCTATCGCTACTTTATAGTTTATTGCAGAAGATGTGTTTGGTGAATGTATATACCAAAAACTAAATTGTCCGTAAGAATATGAGCTACTACTACCAGAACGGTAATTACCTCCAGCTCCTCGTACTACTCTATTACTGTCACTTATGCTTGTATGATATACAGCAGTAACAAATCTCCTATCTTGATCACCATACGATTCAATATTTACATTACCAACAAGTAAGACTTTGTTGCTGCTTGAACTCGGTGTAATACTAACATTGAGATTAGTAACCTCTACAAAACTGGTACTTGTGGTTGTAAAATCTTGAGATAAGCTATAAACCTGTGTTTGTAAAACATCATGTGTATTCGTAGTTGATCCTGATGCTAGTTTTGCTGCTGTTACTGCATTAGCAGCAAGTTGTGTTGTATCAACTGCACCATCAGCTATCTTAGGTCCTGTTACAGCGTTGGAGTCTAATTTTGCTGCTGTTATTTCTCCATTTAAAATAGAAGCTGTAACAACCGCATTGTCAGCTAGTTTAGCTGCTGTGATTGCGTCATCAGCTAGGTCAGCTGTAACTATACTTCCGTCTACTGCATCTACTAATTGAGACTTAGTTTGTGACATCTACTGTTTTTCTTTTATATAAGTATTTTAAATTGACTAATCTCTGAACTAACTCCCACCATAACCATATTCTTTCCTGAGTTTTTTATTCATTTCTTCTATTTTTCTGGATCGTTCTGCATCTCTTGCCATATCCCTAATATTCTGATTAGATGCTTCCTCTTGTTTGAATGCATCATAATCATTAAAATTACCTAAGAAATTTTTTATTCGATCTCCTAAACTAACCTGAGCAACTAATGGTCCTCCTTCCTGTTGTGAATAATTAGATCTGGTAGCAAAATCTGGTATACCATCTCCTTTCTGAGCATATTTAGTATCTCCCATCATGTACTGCTTCTTATATCCTATTGGTTGATTAGCCATCGCTGCTGGAAAGTCATTATCTCCCATTTTAAACTGCCTCAATACTCTTTAAAAATGTTGCAAGCCTAGTCTTTAAAGGCATTGGCTCCTTTGGTTCGCCAGGTTCATCTGGCTCCAGTGGTCCTGTGTATGGAGTGACAGGTGGTCTAGAAGGAACAAATCTAGAAGCTCCCACCTTACTTACCTACATACTTCATTAAAAATGCCATACCTGGCTCCTGTGAAGCTGCATTCATGGGATTTGTTTTACCAGCTGCTTTTCTATTGGCTTCTTCATATGGAGCACTGACCATGTTTGCTTGATTTCTGGTTTCTTCCTGTTTTATTTCAGGCTTTGCCATGAGATCAGTTGCATCAAACCCACCAGTATTCTGATATCTTGCCCTTTCTCCTGGACCTGGACCCCAAACAGAAGATCCTCCGAGTAGTTCAGGCTTACTCTCATCCCGTCCATATTTATATTCCAAAGTTCTCAGCGGACTTTCATCCCGTCCATATTTATATTCCATAGTTCTAAATCCAGGTCCCCGTTGAGGATATAGATTTGGATCAGTTCTTGGATCTGTGTGTAGAGCTTCATTACCCGTTCTTTTCCTCCTGGCTTCTTCAGCTGAAATATTTCGTTGAGGATATAGATTTGGATCATTTCTTGGATCTGTGTATAGAGCTTCATTTGAACCATCTCTTGTTGGAAAACTATAACGCTGTCCTGGACCGGGACCCCAAGCTGGTAAGTTCTGAACAGGTGGTCGGGTAGGTTTTCTACCAATTCGATATGGATTTGGACCCCAAGCTGGGACAGGTCTGTCTAATGGATTTATTCCAGGTTGCAGAGACATTTTTGTACTACTTTTCTTCTAAATACTTGTTTATATCTTATCAGCAACAAATTTGTAGGTTCAGGGAGAAGACAACTTGTTTTTTATAGTACAAGCCCTTATACTTTATATAGAGGCAACTATGTGTTCTCCCTTAAACAGCACCCTGAAGAAGGAATTATGGGTTGAGGGAGCTGCGACAGGGAGAAGACGTAGTCAGTTCTAAGAGAATATATAGAAGGTTATATTAATTCATACTAGTTGCGTTCTCCCTCACCTCACAGATAAAGTAGAGGTACTCTTTAAAATAAATTAATGGAGTCTCATGTAGAAAAAGTTCGTAAAGTCTTCAAGAAGAATGGATTTAACGATAAAGATATATACAAACTGGCTTCTGTTCTAAGTAAATTAGAGTCTGAGGTGGGTCCTACCAAGTGCTGGAATGCGAATGATGTATATGTTCTTGATAAAGCTTTTACAACTTCTCATGCATATCATCCTTGCTACAAGGGTAAAAATGTAAATCCTTTAGTGTTAGCGATCTATAACATCTTTCCTAATGAAGAAGATGGTGAAGTGATGCTGATAAGAAAATCAATCTGTAAAAATTATCATTGCATGAATCCGAGACACCTCTTTTATGGTGATCATATTGATTTAAAAATTGAGAAATGGAAGAGGAAAGGGGTTAATATTGATAAAAATAAGTACACAACGGTGTTATGGATGTATAAAAATAACTCCAAATCATTGTCATATAGAAAACTGGCAGATGAATATGATCTCAATTACAACGTAGTACGTTCTATCTGTAACTATGAAAGAAATTAATTCCAATCTTCCTAACGAAATTCTAAAATCTGTCAGAGACACAGAGATAGAAAAATTTATTGAAGCAGAAGGAGATGCTTTACGATCTCAGCTTTGTCTCTGGCATATAGAAAACAAGAAAGGACATCATGGTAACTTCGGCTCTGCCTATCAATGTATGGATTGTATGAAAGAAATAGAAAAGGGTAGATGTGAAATAGATATAGAGAACTTCGACATTGATATGTTCTATTATTTCCGTAGCTTCTGGCAAAAAGTTGATATCAAAGGAGAAGATGAGTGCTGGCCTTGGCTTGGAGCCATACGTAAAGACAAATATCAGACTGTTGCTTACATAAATAGCCCCTTTCATAAGTCAAAAACCCACTCAGCAGCTCGTGTAGCCTTCTGGTTATCTCGTGGATACACAGGAACACTGAGAATTACTCATAAAGAAGGTTGTGACTACACTTGTTGTAACCCCTTGCATCTACGAATTATGGGTGTAAAGTTAGAAAACCCTAATAAGATAGGGGAAATTAACTTACAACTTAGAAAAGGGAAGACTATTTATGACCACGCAAGAAACAACAGAGAAAAAAGCAGTAGCTAAAGATGCTGGAGTCAGTCCAACAGCATGGCATGAGATACCTTATAAAACTTGGTGGGGTTATGTATCTATAGATGGTGAACTTACTTTTACTAAAGTATATAAATCTAAAAAGAGAGCTTGGAATGGATTGCAAAAATTAAAAGAGAAGCTCAATTATGACTCAATAGAAACACTTCAAGATGAAGGCTGTTATCCTGAGCGTGTTAAAATTATGAGAGAATTATATATAAAAGAAGGTAGAGAGTCTAAGGATCATCAGATGCATGGCTTCTATACCGGACTAGCAGAAAAGAATGTCTAGATTCTTATCAACAATTCCTACTAATCATGGGTTTGTAAATCTTGGTTTAGTTGAATCCTATCCAACAGGAGGTAGTGGTCCAGTTGCTTTTGGTCCTACCTCTTACTTTGGTTCTGATCCAATACCAGCAGAGAAGGGAGATAATTTATATGATGCCATCGACATAGGAAATTTCACTCCTTTATTTAGTTCCAGGGATATAAAAGGTACTCATGGAGGACTTACTCGTAAGCAATCAACTTTTTATAAGTTTGAATTATTTACCCCAAGATCAATTCAACTTGTACAGAATTTTAGTACTACAGCATATACCAGAAAGACAAACAGGAACACATTAGTAGCCTTCTATAAGATAGAAGAGGCTAATTTTAGAAGAGAATTACCTGTCAATGATGAGGGTTATTTAGTTAATGAAGCCAGTGTTGATGTTGAAGAATATGATATTTTGCAGAGGGATTATCCAACTCAACTGCTACAACCTGGTAAATATTTATTTGTAATAACAAATGATATCAGATATCAGGAGACAGAGTTCTCTATAACTATTTCCGGATTCAGTATTGACTGGAGATTTATAAATGAAACAGCTGATGAGCAAGCAAACTTTGGACTCACAACAGAAAAAGCTTTATCGATAATTGATTTTGGATCACTAGTGACGGCATGAAATTGTGCTGTTAGTCTTAAAATATATACAATTTTTCAATGAAAGTCATCACTCTTGGTCAGTTTGAAAAAGATCTAGACAGAATTCTAGATGATATTACAGATGAACATGAACATTACTGTGTAAGGACACCGATGATTACTGACCTGAAAGATAGAGGTGGCTTGGTATGGGAAGATAAAGCCGTTATGATATTACCTATAGAAGATTATGATTTATTAAAAGAGACCTACGATATATGGCTCGCCAGTTGTAGACAAGAAGCTATGGTTTAATCGATCCAGGTGTAGCTGATCCACCACTACCACCAAGTGGTTTTTTAGGTGCTGCTTTTGAATAAGCATCCTGTTCAGCTTGATTATACTGACCTAGACGCTTTTGGAACTGTGCTCCTCCAAAGCCCATTGCTTCTCTATCTGTTTTTTTCTTCTGTCTCTGTGCTTTTAGATCATCTATATAATTACTCAGATTTTTATAATCCTCTTCAGGTACTACCGACTGATAAATAGTTGGTGCAGTAGGAGTAGGTCTATAAGTTGTTGGAGCTGATGGACGGGAACCCATTATTTTTCAAATATTATTTCTATTGTAATTTTATCAGCTAAATACTCATAACCTTTAGTTGCTCCAAAAATTGTACTAGGAACAATAATAATTAAAAGTAAAAATTCAGCCCAAGTGATTCCTCTTTTCATGGAAATTTGTTCATCCTATATAGCTGAACTCTAACAAATATAAAAAATTTTGCTACTGGTGGGATAAATATAATCACGCTAGTCTTTGATCATAAATAGCTATTGCATGGATTTTATTGATTGGATGCTGACGGAAGGTAAGGATAATCCCATAAAATTAGAGCCGGTTACAAAATACAAGAGTTACAGGTTCAGGGATTTAGATATATCAAAAGTCACAGTCAAAAATTATAATAAATTATTAGTAGATTCACTAGCAGAACAGGTGGAAATGTTTGTCCCACCTTCAGGAAGCTTTGATAATTCAGATTTAAGACGCTATCTGGCAATGGTAGAGAAGCATGAAACCTCAACCAATGACATGGTTCTTGGTCTATCTCTTGCTGACCAGATAAGAATAGCTTTTAGTGATATGCAACCAGCTACGATATGTGATCGTTTTCCTGACATTGATCTCAATTCCAAACGACGTTATCGTTGTGTAGCAGAATATCTGCTACGTCAAGAAGAACTGGTTAAAGTCAGGGATAGAGAGGGTAAATTGGTAAAGAAGATCGGTAATGCAGGAAAGCCGGTTGTTCTTTATCGAGGATTACCCAAACTACTTCAGACTTTGAAAAATTCTGATCTACTCAAATACGTTAGACATGGCAAATCGAAAACAGAAACTAGTACAGAAACTACTCAAAACAAATCCAACTGAAAATGAGGAGAAGATGCTCACTCTCGTAATTGAGAGGATATGTGCAGACATGGCAGATTTCTTCGAGAAATTCTTCAATGCAGAAGGACCTGGAGTAGTGGTATATGCTCCAGAAAACACAGAAAATAGTATGTATTATATGAGCACAAAGGAGTTAATAACCGCCTTGGAAGATCTATCTAGCCGAAAAATAGATGGTGCTGCAGACGTAATGAGAAAAGCTATTGCCAAAGCTGAATCAGTAGATCCAGAAAGAGAAGCTCTATTTATCATTGAAGATAAAAGAGGATTAAAATTATTTCACTTCAAGCGAGAAGAGATGATTGATCTAGAGAAAGACTAGTAGATTAGTTAAACGTTTGGAACTATATCTTCTACGTACACCTGCCCTATTTTTATATCCGTTGGATTTAAAAATTCTTCCACTTTTTTGGATGTAGGTTTTTTTCCTTTACCATTCTTCTTAGTCATAGGTACAGGAGTTCCTTCTGTCCCTAAAAAGTCACCGTGACTATACTTTCTTCCTCTTTCTTTTCTCCATGCCTGATTCTTTAAGTGGAGTTCCCATCTTCGCTCATCACTATGACCTGCTTTAGCAGCTGGACTATTAGCCGTTTTATCAAGCCATTCTTGTCTTTGGCTATCTTTATCCGCTTGTATTCTATCTTTATCCACTTGTAGATCTTTTTCAAACACTGCTTGATTCTCAGGTTTTACATCTTTCTTTATCTCTTCTTTTAAATTCTCTACAAATTTTGGATCCTCTGCATCAGCTTTATCTATCTTCTGTCCCAAAACTCCTTTTAAAAATTCACCAGCCCCTATTTCAGGTGTGGATCCTCTCTTACCTGTCCTACGTGCAGCATCAGCGAGTTCTGTTGCTCTTATCCAACGATTCTGTAAAGCTTTAAATACCATTTATATCCTCCTAGATTAGTTAATATATGGATATTGACCTGGAACAAGGGGGTCTCCGAATCTTCTAGATTCCAATTTTTTCTTAAGATCAGCATCTTTAGCTATTTCAGAAGCATCTGGACGTGGACCATCAAAAGTAGCTCCGAAATCACTTCCTGGACCATCTGTAAAGGATGTAATAGGACCTAATCCTTTCTCATTTTTAGTTTTTCTAGCCTGCTCACCCTGAGTCCCATATATAAATTTATTTAAAAAACCTTTTGCATCCTTCTGTCTCTGAGAGTCACCTCTTTTATCAAAATCTGTAGCTCCCAAAGTTATATTATCTATAGCTCCACCAATTACACCACCTAAACCTCTTTCTTTAGCTACTTCAAAAGGAGTTTCCTGTGTATCATATCCAAATCGATAACCTCTTGCATCTCTATAAGCTGGGATTCTTTCTGCTATTCCAGGTACTAAGCCACCTACTGACATTTATCTTGTTTAAATATTGTTTATATTATAACTTGACTATATGAAGAAAAGTTATGAAACCTTTCGTAGGAACTTTGAGAATGCGAAAAGGATATGGAATCTAGAAGACGACTGGATAACTCCTGCCGAGTATCTTCCCTACATTGGTGCTCTGCTTGGAGATATAGATTTAGATCCCTGCAGTACAGAGAAAGCGAATAAAGATTTCATACATGCCAAGAACTTTTATACAAAGAGAGATGATGGTTTAAATACTGAGGTTGCATGGACAGGAAAGGTATATTGTTTCCCTCCTACCTATGGACGCTGCTCATACAGCAAGAAACGAGGCTCCTGGCGTTGGAGTCTACGTGGGGGTGCAGGTGCTATGAGCCCATCTATCGCCTGGTTCAGACGCTTAGAGAGGGAATGGAAGCTACGTAACATCTATGAAGCCTTATTCTTCTCCTGTAATCATGAAATGATGCGAGCATTTCCTGACATGTGGAACTACCCTATCTGTATTCCAACCAGTAGAGCAAACTTGATAAAAGGCAATGATTACTATAGATTTGATAATCCTTTTACATGGGGATTTTTTATTTATCTACCACCACCCAGTCTGTCAGTGGAACCTTCAGAAAGATTCAGGGATATATTTTCGAATATCGGAAAGATAATTAATTAACATTTCGTCATCATCTTATCTTGCAAGTTATATATATGATCTAAAGCTTCTCCATGATCAGTACAGAACTTACAACTACCTAAGAAGCAAGCAAGGTAACGATCAAAAGTACTTCTACCACCTGGAATTGAAAATTTATGGACTGTTCCACCATGTGCAGTTGTAGATACTAGTTCTGGTAAAGGCATAGTTAAGATTGTGACGCTCTGAATGCGTTTCTAAATGTAGTTCTAGAATCAGTATTACTCAACTGAGAGCCTAAGCCAAGTGCTGCTATCGGTACAGTTCCTCCCTGTGCAGGTAAAATAAATTTATCATCACTTTCTCTTGAGTCACCTATAAAGTCGGTTCCGAGTTTTTTATCCCTAGCGATAAAATCTTTTAAAAATCTTTTACCAGCTACGTTATCAGGGACACCTTTTGCTTCCCTGTATCTATTATCTACATCGTAGAGTTGTGAGAGTTTTTGAGCCATGATAGTATTTTACTAAAACCAACTGCAAATGAGTTCTGGTAACGTGAATCTTTTAGTTCCTGATGATGAGAGAGGTCGGACGGAATCTCTAATCGCTGAGATTTGTAACGATATTCGAGATCTTCTATTAACCAAGAATCGGGCTTATGGGAATTCTGCATTAAATCCTATTAGAGTGTTTAGTAAGGCTGATGCCAAAGAACAAATCCTGGTCAGGATTGATGATAAATTAAACAGGATTAAACAGGGTACTGGTATTTTAGATAATGACGAGGATGTCATTCAAGACCTAATCGGATATTTAATACTACTCAAAGTTTGGCAATATGGAAATGGAGGATTTAGATCTTAACTATGATGAATTTATGAAAGGTTATCCTAAAGAATTAGAATTAATGGATCTTATAGATTGGATACAAAATTCTAAATGTTCTTCCGAGATCCCAGACCTCCGGGCTCTTGATTCCAGTAACGGAAAAATCGACGTAAGACTTCCCCTGATGGATCAAGTTCTTGAATCTTTTTTTCTAGATAGTTAATACCTTTAATCTGGTTAGCATTTCCATTATATGTTTCATGTATATTTAGTAAACAATATTTCAACTTACATTTATGAGGCAGAAAGGTAGGTATCTCCTTATCTGATGCCAAGAATAAATTAAGTTCAGATCTACGCTGATCTATGACAAGATCAGACTTATTTAACCAGGCTTTATTAATAAAAGGAGACCACTCTTTTATCAGTTTTTTCTTGTGACAGCCTGAGTTAATAAGTTCTAACAGTTGAGAATTCTTAAAAGGAATAAAACCAATGCTGAATGCATAGCTCATAACAGCTGCTTTCTTTTTTGCATTCATCGGCCAGAATATTATCTTTGAAAGTTTATGAGATAGCATTTCTAGATCTATTCCTAACTGTTCTTCAATATCTTCTTCTGTTGCACGGGTTCTATGAGAAACAACTTTACCAAACAGTTCCATACTTCCATATCCTATTCTCCATATGGATTCTCCATAGTCTTTATAAGAAGCAAAACGACCAGAGCCCATAAGAGTTCTGGTCATTGTGTAGTGTTTTATTAATTTTAAAGAGTGTTCGTTTAAATAAGATGTATCTAATTTAAGGGACATCTACTGTGCCACCAAAGGTGACCTCAGAGTAACCATCTGTCTTGAATATGACAAGGTAATTTTTAGAAGCATTAGAAACTGTCATAGCAACAGCACCTTTACCTTTACCATTTTGTCCTATATCACTGAATCCTGTGTAACCAGTAGGAGCAGTAGAGCCTGCATAAACATCTTCCTGAAAGATTTCAACTGATTTTATACCAGTGCTTCTATCTATCTTTACGATTATGTCTCCTGTTCCACCTGGATTGACCTGAAACCCACGAATGTTCTCACTGCGATCACAGGCATCTGTTGATCCTTTGTAGGTTATCTCAGAGCCCTCATGTTCGAGAGTGTCTAAAGTTCCCGAAATTGTACGAGTAGCCATAGAAATATGTATTTTTTATATATCCAGTTTAAATTGACTAATCTTTAAACCCTTATGAGGCTTGATTAGTATTTATAAAAGATAGTGTAATCTCAGCATCAATGTCATGTTCTTTCATAATAGAGATGAAAGTCTGACGTTCGACTGCTTTATTATGTAGCATCTCGATAAAAGCTTCTTCAAGCTCTTCACGATCAAACTCTTTAATTGCTATAGCAGTTGCATGAATAGCAAACTGTTCATTCATAGACAGTTCTATCATGGAAGGTTATACATTATTTCTCATCCTAACAGCAGAAAACGTGGTTGCCATACTTGTCAGTCTTCGTAAACTTTACTTCTTCTTGATAATAAAGAATGGAATTTATTATTACTTCTCTCCGTTTCCTGATTTAACATGTATGAGCTACTGGCATTTATCGAATAAAAGATGATAATAAAGGTAAAGACAAAAGGTTCCACTCAAACATCCTTGAAGTTACTAACATTCTAGACTCTATGATTACTGAAGCTGCAAAACAGGAATTTCTAATCTCAGCTATTAGTGGTGCAAGTAAACCACAGATTGAAAGACATATGGAAGAATATTTTGATTGTGGTGAAAGTGAGATAAAAGAACTAATGGAGATACATAACTTTAAAAAGAAACCTAAATTTATAAATTATAAAAAATTTTATGACTTAAAGATACCTGAGACAGCAGAGAAACTGAAGTATCCCTTCACTCAGATATATCTACAGAAGAATTTTTTAAGTCAGGAAGAATGTGATAAAGCTATTGAATATATGGATACTGAATTACATCCTTCAGCAGTATCAAATGAAGAAGATAGAGTGATGATCTCACCTTACAGGACATCTATGACTTGTAATTTCAGTCCACATCTAACAAAATTAGGAGCTGATCTGACTATAAATATAGGCAACTATATGAATCTAGATCCTTTCCTGGGAGAATCTATACAGGGTCAGAAGTATGAAGAAGGTGAGTTCTATAAAAGTCACTGGGATTACTATCATCCTCTGTCTGCTGAATACAAAACTTACTGTGAATGGATGGGTCAGAGGACATGGACATTCATGATCTATCTGAATGATGTTGAAGAAGGAGGGGAGACCTATTTTAAATTTCTT
>Ga0115011_10003084_pt1 | contig 11396 bp, 15 predicted proteins | sample TroAtlMetagenome_2_FD_88705 | JGI IMG/M metagenome (GOLD analysis project Ga0115011, IMG submission 88705) | Marine eukaryotic phytoplankton communities from Atlantic Ocean - Tropical Atlantic ANT8 Metagenome | ecosystem: Environmental > Aquatic > Marine > Oceanic | place: Tropical Atlantic... | reverse complement strand
TTATAATTCTATAACCACCTCTATTTTTATTAATTTCCTCTACCTCTTCATCAGTAAGGAAACCCTCAACTGTTACTTTACCCATTTTTATTCTCCTGATAGTTATTGTGAAAAATTTAGATTTTAAAAATGAGGTTTTAAGTAGTTGAAAATCTCAACCACTTAAAACTTTAATGGATCGTGTCATTAATTCCATAACCAAAGCATCTGCTACCATCAATTTCTAATATGAATAGTTGTTTTTGGTTTACATCATCAAACGCATACTCAAAGACATAACCCTCATTTTCAAATTGAAATGGAAAGAAAGTTTGTCCATTTGGTTGAAAACAATCATGGGGTCTTTCTTGGTAATTCTCAATGATGATCATCATAAATTCTACAATTCTTTCTCTTTCTGACCGATCCGGGAAGAAACTAAATACAATTGGCGAGAAAGAAACCTCTTGCTTGTAAACAGAATCTAAATCAAATGTTTCATTGGTATAACCACACGCCTCCATTTGTTTATGAATTATATTCATAAATCACTCCTTAATTAACTATTTCAAACAGCAAACGCAATTCGCCAATGGCGAAACGCATTGAAAAATAATTAAATAATAAGAATTAAAATTAGTGTCCTAATCAATGAAATTCTATAAGTGATCTGTTTTTGATTTTAAAAAGAAACCGTATTTTATAAAAACTTATGTATTTTGTCAATAAATTATACTTATGAATTAGTTAAATATTCATTTTAAATTTGTAAATAATACTAATTTATTTTTAAATAATTTCATATCTAATATTTGAAAAGGTTTATAGATAATTTATCTTCATTTCTTAATTTAATTTTAACAGGGTTTAAATATTTATTTTTTAGAAAACATAACATTATATCTTTTTATAACTTTTACTATTTCTGGTTTAGTCAAGGGCCTCATTGGGATGGGCTTACCGACTGTTAGCCTGTTATTATTAACATTATTCACTGATTTAAATACTGCAATATCCTTAATTATTATACCTTCTTTGGTTACAAATATTTTTCAAGGAGTTTTTGGAAGACACTTGAAGGAATTAATTAATGAGTTTTGGATTTTTTTTCTTGTTTCAGGAGTGTTTGTTTATATTGGTACTTTTATTTTTTTAAAAATAAGTGTCGTAATATCAACAATTTTATTATCATTATTAATAATAATTTATAGTTGCATGGTCTTGCTCAAGAAAAATATAACTATTAATAATAAAAATTCTTTGTTAGCAAAGTCTTTAGTTTTTTCCTCCAATGGTGTTTTAACAGGAATGACAGGATCTCTCCTACTACCTGGAGTTTTTTATTTTCAAGCATTAGACTTTAAAAAAGAGAAATTTATACAAGCATTAGGCTTGCATTTCACTATTTTATCACTTTTTTTAGGCTTGTCTAAAACACACTATAATCATTACTTAACAAAAGAGTTGTTGTTTATATCTTTTTTATCGTGTTTTTTTGCATTTTTAGGAATGTATGCGGGTAACTATCTTACAAAAAACATAAATGAAAAAACCTTCAAAAAGGTATTTTTATTTTCATTGATTATACTAGGAATATTATTAACTATAAAAATTTATATTTTTTATTATTAATTTCAAAAATATATTTTAATAATTAGCATATGAATTTTCCAAATAGAATTATTTGCCTTACTGAAGAAACTACAGAAATCCTTTATGATATAGGTGCTGAAGATTTAATAGTAGGCATATCAGGTTATACAGTCAGACCAAAAAAAGCACGTAAAGAAAAACCAAAAGTAAGTGCTTTTCAAAGTGCAAATATTGATAAAATTTTAGACTTAAAACCTGATTTAGTTCTAGGTTTCTCTGATATTCAGTCTGATATTTGCGCTTCTCTTATAAAGCATGGTGTTAATGTTTTGTGTTTTAATCAAAGAAGCATTTATGAAATTTTTAATGTTATTGAGTTATTGGGCCGCATCGTTAATTTACAAGAAAAAACAAGTGAGTATTTGGAAGATATAAAAACCCATTTAAACAAAATTAGTCGTTTAGGAAAAAATTTAAAAACTAGACCAAAAGTATTTTTTGAAGAGTGGGATGACCCTATCATAACAGGCATTAAATGGGTTTCAGAACTTATTGAAATTGCCGGTGGAATTGATGTCTTTAAGAATTATGCATCAGAGCCAATTGCCATCAATAGAGTTATCAAAAATCATGATGATGTGGTAGATGCAAACCCTGATATTATTTTTGCAAGTTGGTGTGGAAAAAAATTAACAAAGAAAAAATTATAAAAAGAAAAAATTGGGATCAAATAAATGCTGTCAAAATGAATAGTATTCATGAAATAAAATCACCACTCATTCTTCAACCTGGGCCAGCAGCTCTTATTGATGGACTGAGCGAAATACATAAAGTGATTTCAAGTTGGGATAAAATAAAATAGAAGTTTAGTTTTTTTTTGAAAGAATAATTAAACTTAATTATTGAAATTTTTTTTTCAAAGATTGATAATCAATCATAATAAGAAATTAAAATTTTTTAGAAGAAGGAATTTATAAAATGGATAAACTTTATGCAAAAAATTTCAATGATGCTGATGAAGTAAAATCACCACCAAAAGCAAAGGTTCAAGTTGTAAAACTCGGCAATGTTAATGCATCTAAAATTGTACTAGAACCGGGATGGAAATGGTCAGAATGCATCAAACCAACAGTTGGGGGTGAAAGTTGCCAAGCTGGCCATGTTGGAGTTGTTATTTCAGGTAAAATGAAATGCATACATGACGATGGCAGTGAATTGGAAGTTGGACCTGGAGATGCTTATTATTTTGCACCTGGACACGATGGATGGGTTCTTGGTGATGAAGCATGTGTTGTTTACGAAATTGTTGAAGGCGGAAAAGATTTTGGTCCTTGGAAACACGCTCACTAATTGAGGTTTAATTTGATGGCTGGAGCTTGAGAATTTGTAAAGTTTTTGAACAATGTATTAGAAACTAATTTTACTAAATGTCTGCATGCAAATACCTAATTAACATTTAACGAATTTGGATTTCTTGACCTTGGCGAAACAAGAGACAATCCCATTATCATAGTAATTAATGACAGCCATACCCAATGAGAATGAATTTCTTTAAATAGAATTATACCCCAAATTACACCTGAAATAGTAACTATATATCCTACATTAGACGCAAAAACTGCACCTGCATTTGAGATAAGATAGATAAAAAATGTATAGGCAACTGCTGTTATAAAACCCAACGCAATAATTGATAATTCAATTTTCTGAAAAGGATAATTAAAATCGATAAAGAGTTTAAAATAAAAAATTACTGGAGCAAGTAAAAGTATTGTTATAAACGAAGAACCCAAAGCCAAAATAATAGAGTTGATTTCTTTTGGTTTTTTAACATCTATGAAAACATTCTCAAATGTATAACAAATTGGACAAATCATAGCGAGCAAAACCCAAGGTAGAATTGATCTGTCAGCGAAACTATCAGGTGGGCCAACCAAAAGAAGGATTGCAATAAAGCCCAACATTACACCAGATATCCTTGTCAAAGAAAAGGTTTCAATTTTTAAGAACAATGAACAAACATATGTTAACATTGGCACAAATGCGACTGATAAGGACAAAATACCTGCTGGAACTTTACTCGCTGCAATATAAAAAAGGGTTCCAGGAATAACAACTCCTGTCAATGAAATCAGAAGAAAAAAATTTAATATCTTGATACTAATTTTAAATTTTTTAAATTTAAAAAAATAAAATATTAATAGAAAAATGAAACTAATAATATTTTGATAAAATAAGATAGCCATAGGGTTATCATTTGATGAAACTGCTATCTTTGAAATTGAAAAAGACAACCCCCAAAGAACACCAATAAATATTAGTATCATAGCAAAATACAAGATTTTATAATGTAAATAATCAAAAATTGTTTTTTTCATTAGATAGTAGAGTTTTTTAATTTTAAAAAATTAGCTATGGAAGTTTTAATTTTGCAATCTAACTATTATAATAGTTATATTATTATTTATCTATAGTGAGGAATAAATGTTGGATAAAAAAGAATTTACATTTTTAAATTTTAACATGGTGGATTTATGCATTTTCTATAGCGTTTTCCTTATTTTATGGGGAGTAATTATTAGCTTTATAAGTGAAAGCAATTCAATTACATCATACATTCCAAGCATGATCGGTGCACCAGTATTCATATTTTCTTATTTAGCTAAAGTTTTCCCGGAAAGGCAAAAATTATATATGCATATTGTTGTTATTTTTATATTCATAATTTTTTTAGGAGGACTTGATTTTTTAAGGGGACTTTTAGGCCAAAGCGGAATGGGAAGTATTTGGGCATCATCTTCAAAATTAATGATGTTATTATCTGGGAGTTTATTTTTCTACCTAAGTATAATGTCATTTAGACATGCAAGAAAAAATTTAAAAGATTAGGATAAGCAAATCAAATGAACGTGGCTTTTGTTTAATATGAAATTTTTAAATCCAAAAAAAATCTTGTTTTATACTTTTATTATTGGCGGTTTATATTTTATTCAACTTTCATCTCAGTCAGAGACGTTATCAAATTACACATCAGTATTTTGGATTATTTTCATGATTTTTTGCTTAGGTCTATATTGGTTTAGAAAAAATAGAGCCAGTAGTGAAAATAATGAGGACACATAAATAATAATAGTTTAAAATTATAAAAATATATTTTTTGCTGCTTTAAATACGCTACTATGCCTTTGAGCTAATTCTGAATTATTTTTTGAGTATCCTCCCCCTATAACTGTTGCAATTGGAATTGATAGAGTTTTAAAATAATTTAAAACTGTTTCATCTCTTGTCTTTAATCCATCATCATCAACTTTTAATTTTCCTAATTCATCATTGATGTGAATATCAACTCCTGCATCATATAAGACTAGATCGGGCTTGAAGCGATTAATACACTCTTTAAGAGTATAATTTAATACATTTAAATATTGAGCACTATCCAGATTATCTTCTAATTCAACATCAAAATCACTTATAGACTTTCTTGCTGGAAAGTTATTTTTACAATGAATAGAGCAAGTAAATACATTATCATTTTTTTCTAAAATACTTGCTGTTCCATCACCTTGATGAACATCACAATCAAAAATTAAAATTTTTTTTACTAAATTTTTATTAATTAGCTGAATTGATGTATATGCGAGATCATTAAATACACAGTATCCAGAGCCAAAATTATAATGAGAGTGATGTGTTCCTCCAGCGATATGGCATGCAATACCATTTTCAATTGCTTTCATAGCAGTCAATAATGTTCCATTAACTGCTAGAAATGAGCGATTTGCTAACTCAGGTGACCATTTAAGGCCAAGTCTTCTTTCTTCAAATCCCTCTAAAGAACCATTAATAATCTTTGTAATATACCGCTCTTCATGTGCTACAATTAAATCGCTAACAGACGCTTTTTCAGGGTTAAAGATTTCGGCAAAATCTATAAGACGAATTCTTTTGAGTTCATTATATAAATCTGAAAACTTACTGGAAGTAAATCTATGGTTTTTTGGTAACGGAATATCATATTGGGGGTGAGTAACCCAGCTTATTTTTTTCATTCTATTTTATAAGGCCTATAATTCTTTTTCTTAGTTTTGGTCTGGAAGTATTTTCTCCTATCCAAATATTAATATATGCATCAGCAAATTCTTTATCTTCAATTAATTTTTCTAATCCTCCCTGTACATAAAATGTAATTTGTTTGCTTGGTTCCCAAAATAGTGCTGCTTTTTCACCCTTTTTCATATCTGAGATTGCATCGTTTAGATGTTTCTTCCAGATCAATAATTTGCCTTTAGATATATTTTTTTTTCTTAATTCTTCCATAGAAGCTTTTATTACAGATTTTTTTGAAATGTTTCTGAGATACTCAAACTCTAAAACAATAGGTTGGTTTAAATTAAATGATTTAGTTTCTGAAAAAAGTCTTAAAATATAAACATCCCATATAAAAACTTTTAAAACCCCCTCACCAATGAGATATGGATTAGCTATTTTAGAATGCCACCATTCATTAGAATAAGAAGTTTTAACAAAAATAATATTTAAAGAAAAAACCAATATGAAAAAACATATTAGCTTAGTTAAGTTTCTTTTTAGAAAATTCATAAATAATATTAAATTTTAAAATTTTATAAAAACCTTGTATGGGATTTACGTTTAAAAAAAAAGGGTTAAATCTTTAATCTGCCTTATAAATATGAAAGTTAAATGTTATACTTATTTTAATTTGAAATTACTACAATAGGCTTAATATGGCACAATCAAATGTTATGATAGACAATGATAAAACAAGAGTAACGATGTGGTCTTTTGAAATTGGAGAGGAAACAGGTCAACATATTCATGAGTTTGATTACGTTATTGTTCCAATGCTAGATGGTGATTTGAAAATAATAGATCAAAACGGATCCGTTTCAATTTCACAACTTAAAAAAGGTATATGCTATTTTAGGAAGAAAGGTGTTAATCATAATGTAATAAACAATAATGATTTTCCTTACAATTTCATTGAAGTTGAGATGAAACAATAAATAAACTAATAATCATTTTAACTATATAATAAATGGCTTAATAGAATTAAATTATGAATAAAACAGTGGTAATTGGAGGAGGCGCATGGGGATGCGCTCTTGGATCAGCAGTATCAGACAAGAACATTACTCCTATCATCCTTACCTCAAGTTCTGATAGAGCGGATGAAATTAATAATGGAAAATCATCAAGATTTAATGATTCTAATTTAAAATTAAACCTTAAAGCTGGAGCAAATCCTGAGAATATTTTAAATGATGCTTCAATTATTATATTGGCAACAGAAGTAAATAGAGCACTAAGCTTTACAAATGTAATAGAAAAATTTGCCAATAAAAATTGTACTATTTTGGTTGCTAGCAAGGGTTTTGGTCCCAATGGAGAAATTATACCAAAAGTTTTACAAGAGAAATTACAGACAGATAAAATTGGAGTTATTAGTGGCCCTAGCTTTGCTTATGAAGTAATTAAAAAAAAGCCTACAGCTTTAGTTATTGCTGGTAATAATAATACAATTAAATTAACAACAAATTTATTTCACTCGAATAAACTTAGAGTTTATGGTTCAACAGATATTATTGGAACATCCATATCTGGAGCAATGAAAAATGTAATAGCAATTGCTTCAGGAATCGTATATGGCCTTAATCTAGGAGAAAATGCAAGAGCAGCAATTTTAACCCGTGGATTAGCTGAAACTGCCAAACTAGTTGTTGGATTAGGTGGTAATATTGAAACAGTTTTTGGTCTAGCTGGAATAGGAGATATGGCTCTTAGCAGTTTAAGCATGACATCAAGAAATTTTTCTTGGGGGTACTCTTTAGCTAAAAAACAAGTATTTAAAGATAATCTTGTTGAAGGCTTAAAGACTTCAAAAATGGCTATTAAAAATGCTAGTAAATTAAATCTGGAAATGCCAATTACTGAATTAGTAGCAATTTCTGATCAAAACAATTTAAATTTAGCCAAAGAAGTAGAAAAGATGCTTAATAGGCCGCCTAAATTAGAGTGGAATAAATAATTTCCAATGAATAGAATAAAAAATTTAATTTTAGAAATCATTGCTTACTTGGAAAAGAAGAAATTAAATGCAGATGAAAATCAAATCTGTAAAGATTTAAAAAATTTACAATTAAGCAATGTGAATTATAGAAATCTTAAAGCAAATAATCCACCTTTTAAAAAGTCTCTTTTTAAAGCTTTGGATACAGTAAAGGAAAATTCACTTATCCCCATTAAAGAAAGTATTTACTCATCTTTAAACTCATTGAAATGGAATATTGATAACGGGTCTTATTATGAAAAAGATTGCGACATAGGAAATGATTATTTGATGGGCAACATGAATACTGAATTAATTGGACCAAAAAATGGTCACTTTATATCAACAGAACTTAAACTTGGTTTATTTCTTCTTGAACCAAATATTTTTTATAAAGATCATAAGCATGAAGCACCTGAATTATATCTGAACTTAACACCAGGGACAGAGTGGAGGTTTAATAATTGCAAATGGGAAAATCAAGCCCCTGGGAGCATTGTTTATAATGAACCATATAAAGTTCATGCAATGAAAATTAAGGATATCCCATTTTTATCAATTTGGTGCTGGCCAAAAAATTCTTCAAAGAAATGCATGCTTGTTCCTAGAAATGATTGGAAAGAGTTAGAATGAAGAATTTTAGAAAATATTTTTTAATACCTTTGCTTTTATGCATTAAGCCATCTTTTGCGAATGATAATATAATAAATGAACGAACAAACCTTTTTAAAAAAAGCAATGAATCAATCTCTATTATTAAAAAATTAATAAAACTTGAAGACTATGATTCTATAATAAGAGAGGGAAAGTTTATTCATGAATGGTCCCAGTCAATTCCTCTTTATTTTCCAGAAGGAACACAAGCCTCAATGGAAAATGGTTCTGATGCATCTTCAGATATTTGGGTAAATTTTACAGACTTCATCAATAGAGCAGAAGCGACTGAAAGAGCATCATTTGAATTAATTAACTCGGCATCGAAAAAAAACCTGAATAATATAAAAATATCTTTTAAAAAACTTATGGATTCCTGCAACTCTTGCCATAGATCATATAGAAACTAAATTGAGATAATTTCTTTGAGTTGATTCAGAAAAAGTTTTTTAACTAATTGATTACGATTTAAAATAAATTTAATTTGATTTATAGACCCCTTATCGGTTATTTCACCTTTAGATTTTGATAAAGAACCCGAAAAAAAGACAACTTTTTTTATATACTGTGATTTGCTGTGAGTAAGCTTTCTATAATGGATTAAAATTTCTAAAATCTTATTTTTAATACTCTGATGTGATAAAATGATTTCTTGATTTTCTTGAATATTCAAATTTATCAAACTGGCGCAATGGGAAATATTAGGAATTAAAAAGGCACTCAAGTATTCTTGGTCTTCGCCAACAATAATAGCATCAATTGCAATTCCTCCTAATTCATCCAAGAGTTTTCTTCTTACATTTCCTACAGAAACCCATGTACCAGTGTTGAGTTTAAAATTTTCAGCAATTCTTCCATCAAAATAAAAACCTTTTTCAGGTTTTGATTTATCACGAAATTTCAGCGCATCTCCTATCTTGAAATAACCCTCATTATCAAAAGATTTTTTAGTATTGTGTTTATCATTCCAGTACCCTGGTGTGATATGCGGACCCTTCAGTCTTACTTCATATTTATCTCCAATAGGTACCAATTTCATTTCTGTTCCAAACTGAGGAACACCAATATTCCTTAAATAATTACTTTTATAGGTTGGCATTGTTGCCATTGGAGCTGTTTCACTTGCTCCATAAGCAGCAGAGAAAAATATTTTTTCTCCTCCATATCTCATTGCTAATTTATCCATGCTTTCAAAAATATGATTTGGCATGGAGGCACCAGAATATACAAGGAGCTTTAGATTTCTAAAAAAAGATGTTGATAGATTTTCATTTTTTTTTAATTCCTTAATCAAAAATTCATAACCTTTTGGAACATTAAAATACCATGAGGGACTAATATCAGTTAAATTTCTAATTGTTTTCTTAAAGTTATTTTTTGAGGGAGAACCATTATCAATGTATAGTGTACCTCCTGAATATAAAGTTAGATTAAAAGCTTTATTACCACCTGCTACATGTGACCATGGCATCCAATCAACTAATGTAGGGGGTTCTTTTTCAAGAAACTTATATGCTTTGCATGCCATGGACATGTTGCTGCTTAACATTTCATGTGTTTGAATTACAGCTTTTGGTGTCCCAGTTGAGCCACTTGTAAACAAAAATTTTGCTATATCACTTCCATCAGTTTTTGCCAAATCAACTTTTTGATTGGTATATTTCTGAATAATTTTTTTTATTTCTAAATTTCCAGCTAGAGGATTTTTTCCAACTAATATTTTTTGTGGTTTAAGAAAAAACTTTTGTATGGCGTTTTTAAAAACCTTTCCATCACTTGCAAATATAAATCCAGGATTAAGAATTTTGTTTACATTTACTAATCTATTAAAATCATCTGACAATAATGAGTATCCAGGAGATAATGCTGAAAATGGAACTTTTGAGAATAAACAGGCTAAAGCTAACAATGCATGATTTATATCATTGCCAGATAATATTATTAGTGGTCTATTTTCTGATAATTCTTGTTTTGATAGAAAAAAAGATATGCTTTTTACTTTACTTAAAACTTGATCATATGAAAGTTTTTCCCAAGATGATGAATTTCTTCTTTGGGCTAAGAAAGTTTTTTTTGGAGTTTTCTTTGCCCAAAAAATTAACTTTTGAACAATATTGTCAGGCCAGCTATTTGGCTGAATTAAGTTTTTAATTATTATTGTTCCATCTTTATTATTTTTAATATCAAGAGATGGGGTGCCAAAAGAAACTCTTCTAATTTTTTCTTTCATGATGAACTAAATAATAGATAATAATTTTGAAGATCGTTTATAAAGTTTATAAATTAATAAATTTTTAGTGGCAAGATTTACCGTGTACTTTTAGTCGCCAATAATTATAAGGAAGTGGAACAATAAATCCTGAAAATAGCATAAATGGTATCACCCACCATTTCAAAATTGCACCACCTGTAAGTAAAATGTCAGTAATATTCATGGCAAGTTCCATAGATATCATGGAAATCATGGACATTCCTATTGCAGTACTAAAAGCTTTGTTAATCTTCATTTGGCGACTTAATATTATTGTTTCTAATATGATGGACGTTATCAACCCATTGATTATGGCTAATGTCATAATTAAAAAAACAGGCCATTGAATATCTGAAAATTGGAAAAAAGCAATGGTACCAAAATCACCGATTGAGCAACCTATAAGACACCAAATTGTGTTATATGATGATTTCTTCCATGTAGGTTTGCATCTCCAATTCATAGGAGAATTGTCTTCAATCTTTAAATTTACTGTCATAACTTATATATTATATTCGATAGGTTAAAAGTAAAGATATGTGTAATTTATGCAAAGTTATAAGTATAATTTTTTCTTAAAATACTGTCAAATTAACTTTAAATTAATATAATTTCAATTTTTTGAATTAAATATATTATTAATCCTAGATTTCTGTTACTAAGCGTGATGCTTAATAATTTAATCAATAAAACTCTTAATGAAAACATCAATAAAAAAGGATTTACCAAATTTACTGATGTTCAAAACCTAGTAATTGACGAAAAAAATTTAGGTCGTGATCTCCTTGTAAGTTCTCAAACTGGATCAGGAAAAACACTTGCATATAGTTTGTCAATATCAAACGAAATTTT
>Ga0115011_10003083_pt1 | contig 11404 bp, 10 predicted proteins | sample TroAtlMetagenome_2_FD_88705 | JGI IMG/M metagenome (GOLD analysis project Ga0115011, IMG submission 88705) | Marine eukaryotic phytoplankton communities from Atlantic Ocean - Tropical Atlantic ANT8 Metagenome | ecosystem: Environmental > Aquatic > Marine > Oceanic | place: Tropical Atlantic... | reverse complement strand
TTTTGGCGATGATAAGCCACTGGAGCTTGGGCCGATGCTGTCACCGCTTGAGCCATTCAAGAAACAGATGCTTGTCCTCAAAGGGGTTCACAACCGTGTCGGCGGTGATGGGGACAACCACATGAGGGGCATTAGCTGCCTGCTTACAGGGTGTGAACTGAACAGGGGAAATATCCAGGGTGGCTCACATACACCTGCGGGGTGGGCTCGTGGCATATCCATTGATCAGGAAATCAAGAATTTCTTTCAGTCACGAAAAAGCACGAGCACCCGTTTTGGTAGCCTGGAATTTGGTGTTGCTGTGCCCAACCGTGCAGACCCATGGACTAGGATGAGTTATGCTGGTAACAATAAGCCGATTGCTCCGGTCGATGATCCTGTTCAGATGTTTGAGAGGATATATGGGGGGGTTCAGGAACGTGAGAACCTGGCAAGTGTCCTCGATGACATTTTGGATGACTTGAAGGGGGTATCCAAAAAGATTAGCAGCGAGGACCGCAGGATCCTTGCCGAGCACATGCAACTGGTCCGGGAACTGGAGCTTGAGCTTGCTTCTACTAAACAAAATGATGAACTCGATCATCCTCAGCCGGAAATCGATCCCGACATTGAGCTCGTCAATGACAATACCCCGCAGGTCAGTCGCATGCAGATTGATATGCTGGTCAATGCGATGGCAAATGACATGACTCGTGTTGCGACCTTGCAATTTATGCGTTCAGTGGGACAGGCTCGCATGCGTTGGCTCGGGATTGAGGATGGTCACCACACGCTCTCGCACAAGCCCGACAAAGACAAGGTTGCTACCGAGAAGTTATATAAAATCAACCATTGGTTTGCTGGTGAGCTGGCATATCTTGCCAAGCGACTTGAGGCAACTCCGGAGCCGGGTGGTAACGGTGGGTCAATGCTCGATAACACCCAGATTGTATGGTTGAACGAACTCGGCAAGGGCAATAGCCATACCTTGCAGAATATTCCTTTTCTCTTAATTGGTGGAGGGTGCGGCTTTAAAACGAATCGGTCTCTGGATTTCAAGGATAGGACGCACAACTCATTGTGGCTCAGCATCGCCCACGGGTTTGGTCATGGTATCAAGACATTTGGCAAAGCGGAATTCTGTCAGGATGGGCCTCTGCACCTTGGTTAAAACCGGAAAATCTGGATCTCTGAACGCATTCGATAATTCTTCTACTTCTTGTTCGCTTTAACGGGTAATTTGGGCTTAAGTGCCGCTTGTCTGCAGCTCAAGAATCCACAATAGACTGCCAGTCGGGAAGCCATGAACATGGAACCGGCAGACTTCCTCGTATGGGAATCAATGAGTGGAAAGCGATTGTTGCCGATTTTGAGAAGCCCTGCGCCTTGCGCGCTTCGTGGCAGTTAATTTCCACACTTGGTTGTTATCTTGGGACTTGGACGGCAATTTATTTTGCCATGAAGGTTAACTACCTGGTTGTGTTGCCACTGGCTTTGCTTGCCAGTGGCTTCTTGGTGAGGCTGTTTATTATCTTTCATGATTGTAGCCACAATGCTTTTTACAAGAGCAGGGCGCTGAATCAGTGGATTGGTTTTTTCACCGGGGTGCTGGCATTTACACCATTCAAACGCTGGCGCTGGGAACATTCCGTTCATCATGCAACGGCTGGTGACCTGGACCGTCGTGGAGTGGGTGATGTCTGGACACTCACGGTTAAGGAATACATCGAGATGTCCAGATGGGATCGCTTTGTTTACAGGATGGTGAGAAATCCGGTCATTCTCTTTTTGATCGCACCAAGCTATGTATTTCTATTCCGTGAACGTTGGTCTTCACCGAGTGCAAAACCGTCAACTAGGAAATCAGTCCGTCTCACCAACTTTGCCCTGCTTATAATGTTCCTTATAGGGGGCTCGATTTTTGGTTTCCTGCCTTTTGTTTTGATTCAGGTCGCAATCATGGCGTTTGCAGCTTCGGCAGGTGTCTGGCTTTTCTATATCCAGCACCAGTTTGAAGGAGTTTACTGGGAAAGGCATGAGCACTGGGAATATACTTCGGCGGCACTTGAGGGCAGTTCATTCTACCGTTTACCTAAGATACTTCAGTGGTTTACGGGCAATATAGGCTACCATCATATTCACCATTTGAGTTCCAAAGTTCCCAACTATTATCTGGAGGCCTGCCATAATTCGCATCCTGCGTTTGCCAATGTCACTACCGTGACTTTTTGGGGTGGCTTCAAGTCACTGAGTTTTAGACTATGGGATGAAACCGACAAGATGTTGGTGGGATGGCGACGCATGCGCGAAATACGTCGACTGAAGCCGGCAAATGTGGTTGCCGGTTAGGGTTTCTCTCTTGAATCACACGGGAAGTTTTTAACGGCACTTTTTGTTGCCAGTTTACTCAGAGAGGCTTTTCATTAGAGGGTCATGAATTCTTTCCTTAGCCTAGCTGAAGGGCTCGATTCGGGAGATGAATCTGTTCTCTTGCATATCGGTGAAGAGGTTCAGGTCATTGCCGGCACGCTTATTCTTGAAGAGGGAAAATCGCCGTCCTCTTTGTTTATTGTCTTGCAGGGATTACTAGAAATTTGTGCGTCCACCTTGCCCGGAAGCTCAGTTGCATGCGCAGGACCGGGAGCCATGGTTGGGGATATTTCACTGCTCACAGGAAAAAATGTGAGTGCTGACGTACGGGCATTGGAGAACAGCTTATTGCTCAAAGTTCCCTTGGATATCCTGCTTTTAAAGATCGATGAAGATGCCGGTTTTGGTTTGCGCTTGTATCGCGCGCTTGCCTGCCTGAATGCCGAGCGACTTATTGAGACCACCAGAAAATGGAATGCTGAGATTTCGAGAAAAGAACATGATCAATCAACCTGTGCTAGCCCAATGGCCGAATTACTGGATAAAATTTCTGGCTTCAAGGAGCAGCTCAGTGGCCTTGATAAGACACTGCTTAAATCAAATGGTGTGATATCCGAGAATATGCAGGATGAGGTTTCCATGCAACTAAGGGCATTCGGTGAGGAATTAAATGGCATGATGGGACCTGAAAGTGGCATCGATGAGTCTGTTCGAGATGCACTTGGTTACCGGATTCATACTGAATTACTACCGGTAGTATTGCTGACTGATGTCGCCAGTCGGATGTATACAAAACCCAGGGGATATGCAGGTGATTACCTGACCATCCAAAAAATTTATCAAGATGAAGCGGGTGGGATAGGCCATCTGGGGCCGCTCATGGACAGGGCTTTTCTTGATCAACCTGCAGCCCGGGCTGTACGAAACCGAAGGGGATTAATGGCAGGACAGATCCGAGAGATATACTCGAACAAGCGCGAGATCCACGTTACAAGTTTTGCATGCGGTCCCGCCCGAGAAGTTTTTGATGCATTTGAGGATCTTGGCCAGCCGGATAATCTGCGTTTTAATTTGCTGGATATTGACGAACAGGCTCTGGACTTCTTAAGGGCCGATCTCAAGGGGCACCCACTAGAAAGAGTGACTCAGTTAATACAGGCAAACCTTGTCTACCTTGCTTTGGGACGGCAGGACCTCAAGTTGCCCCCTCAGGATCTCATATACAGTATTGGTTTAATTGACTACTTTGGTGACCGTTTTGTCGTGAAGTTATTGGATTATATTCATCAAAACCTTGCTATTGGAGGCCGTGTTGTTTTGGGAAATTTTCATCCATGTAATCCGACAAGAACTGTAATGGATTTTATGATGGAATGGCGGTTGATCCATCGTGATGAGGAAGATATGAACAGGCTCTTTAGGGCTTCACGATTTGGCGGTGATTGTGAGCAAATTATATTTGAGGAGTCGGGTGTAAACCTGTTTGCCGTGGGTATAAAGAATTGAAATCCACGGCCGGATAGGCAGAGACAAATTACTCCGTGCGTTTCTCTTAACGCTTGCGTGTCAGCATGATTTCGTTGCCCTCCGTGTCCACACACATTGCCAGGTGAGGAGGTTCACCATTCTCAGGCTCAGGCTCTCGGCTCAGTTTGCCGCCTGCCGCGACAACCTCTGAAGCTCCTTCGACCACGTCCGCTACCTGGAAACTCATACCTGTCCAGGTGCGTTCGCCTTTTCCGCCACCATGTATTCCAATGATGTTTCCACATATTTCAATCTCCGTTATGTGAGGGCTCTGCTTGACTAAATGGCCTTGAAACACATCCAGGTAAAATTTTGCGCAACGATTACTGTCTGCAGCCCAGATCACATATTTAACTTTTTCTACATTCATGATTGTGGCCAGAGGCAAGAAATCAGATGCCTTCAGGATTTACGTGATTGTTCATGGACGGCACGTATTTGCTCGAGCTCTTCCCAACGCTCATAGAGTTTTGCAATCCTATCTTGGGTGGCTTTCTGTCGAGCTTCAAGGTCTTGCCAGTCGTCCTTGTGAATAATATAAAAATCAGGTTTGGAGAATTCGCTTTCCAGAATAGCGAGTTCTTCCTCGGCACTGGAAATGGTTGTTTCCATGGAATCAAATTCCTGCTGTTCATTATAGCTTAGTTTCCGCGGAGAATTGAGCCCACCCTTGCGGATTTTTTTCCTATGATGCAAGGAGCTTGATTTTCCTGAGCTCTTCCCATCACTTACTGAATCTGCATGTCCAGACCCACTTTTTTCAAGGTAATAGTCATAGTTGCCTGTTTGGTAGCGAACCATCCCCTGTCCCTCAAAGGCGAGTATGGAGGTACATACACGGTTGAGAAAATAGCGATCGTGACTGACGACGATGGAGCTTCCGGAAAATCCGATGAGGGCTTCCTCAAGTAATCTCAGTGTATTGAGGTCAAGGTCATTGGTCGGTTCATCAAGAATCAGCACATTGCCCCCGCGTTTCAGTATTTTGGCCAGCATGATTCTGCTTTTTTCTCCCCCACTGAGCTGACTGATTTTCGTGTTGATGCGTTCATCAGTGAAGAGGAAACGGCGCAGATAAGGGCGTAGGCCAAGTGTCTTGTCGCCAAGGAGCACCGTTTCGGTCCCTTCGCCAACTTCCTCAAAAACAGATTTATCCTCATCAAGTTGCAGTCTTTCCTGGTCAATGTAGTTGATTTCTGTCCGGATGCCGATTTTGACTGTGCCGGCATCCGGTGGGCGCAATCCCAGAATGACCTTGAGCAGGGTGGATTTCCCAAGCCCGTTACGACCAACGATGCCCATGCGTTCTCCAGCCTGCAAAGACAGCGAAATGTTTTCAAAGAGAATGCGTTCCCCGAAACGGCAGCAAATGTTTTCTAGGTCGATTACCCGGTTTGCCAATTTAGGTGCAGGGGGGATAATGGGATCGATATCCAGATCCTCGTCAGGTGAGTCCCTAGAAGCCTCTTCATAATAGCGTTCTATGCGATCCTTTGATTTTGTTCGGCGGGCACTTGGGGATTTGCGAATCCATTGAAGTTCCCGATTAAGGAATCGCTGTCGTTTGTGTTCATTGCGCTCCTCGGTTTTTTTCTGTTCTGAACGGGCTAGCAGGTAGTCGGTGTAGTTACCCGTATAGGAATGAAAGCGACCGTTGCTTAGTTCGACGATCCTTGTGGCGATATTATCCAGAAAATAGCGGTCATGAGTGACAAATAGGCATGTGCCGTTATACCGGGCAAGAAATGATTCAAGCCATTCAATCGCCCCTGTATCCAGGTGGTTTGTGGGTTCATCGAGTATCAGCAGATCCGGGTGCATCAGCAGTGCCCTGCAAAGGGCTGTTCGGCGTTTTTCGCCGCCTGATAGCGATACTACGTGTTGGTCACCGCTCGGAGCATTCAAGTGATTAATGAGTGATCCGGCTCGTTGTTCAAGGTTCCAGCCGTCAAGGACATTAATCCTATCTAGCAGGCTGGCTGCCTTGTGGTCATTGGCATCAAGTAACTCGTATTGGGCAATCAATTCTCGGACATGTTCTGCTCCCGACAGAACATTTTGCAGGACGGTTGCAGATTCATCGAGGTCGAAGATCTGCGGCAGGTATCCGGTGATCAGTTCCCGGCGCCGGGTAAATTCCCCGGTGTCCGGGTTCATGACGCCGGCAGCAATTTTCAGGAAGGTTGACTTGCCGCAACCATTTCTGCCGACTAGTCCGATACGATCCCCTTCGTGGACGGAAAGCGTAGCACCATTCAGAATGCTGTGGATTCCATATTTTATGCAGAGATCCTTCCCGCCGGCGATGGCAGAGACGTTCACTTGCATGGGGTTGCGGCTCGCCATTTAAGCTAACGGTTTCCCTCTGCGAGAGGTTGTATAAGAATGAAAGGGGATACCACCATGGCCGTGAACCTTGCCTGAGTGGATTCCCAGTATTCGGCATGTGGCGGCCCCGGTTTGAGTAAATCTCCGGTTTTCAGCCAGCGGTCGACCGCCGACCTTTCATCAGTTGCAATAGCTTTACCGACTTCGGTGAGTTGAAGTGATGCATCCACATAAAGGATCACGCCCTTTTCGAAATGTGCCTTCAAGTACTGCCAATCTACTGTTCCTGAGTATTTCTCGAGTTTATCTTGCTCATTTAAAGCATCATCGCCGAGCAGACCGTAATGCATTTTTTCTCCTGAATCAGGTGCAATTCCATCCTCATGCATGAGTTGAGACAGTGTTGCCGGTATGTTGATAGCAGTGGACGCTGTCCGTAGCGTATAATATGGAGCTTATGCCGAACGAATAATGAAACCGTATGACGCACAAGGCACCAAAGAATGAAGTCCTGAGATAGGGCTTAATCCTCAAGCATGATACCGCCGGTGTTGCGTGACATGGGTTCTTGCTTACGCTGCGGTTCATTGCCGGTTGGCGGCATGGAATTTTGCTGGTTGTTTTCCGTGATTCCCGGAGTGCGGAGTCCAAATGCCTTGATCACAGATTCGAGACTGTTGAGTTGGGCATCAAAATCCTGTGCTTGAATCCGGTTTGCGACATGCGATAGCCGCCACTTAATGCAAAGCTCCGCGTAGGTCTCAATAATGATGGCTTCAAAGTTCCTGTTCATGGATAGGGTTAATTTTTTTAAATGCTGATTTAATCAGATTCGATTATAGAAATCCCTGCTTATTTAATAAACAGTATTGTTAATATTATTGGCAACCTACATGTTGAGAGGCGGAGTCATTCCAACTAGAGAAAATCATCGTTGAATTGCGGAAGAAGGTCACGGTTACCAAAGCGAATAGGTATTTTTTTATTAAAAATATGATGTTTGCATAATTGCTGATTCCTATCATTATAATGGCCGTGAGTTTTTCGAAGAGGCAGTATTACCGGGTTTTTGCTGTGCTCGTGTATCGCTGTGTATTGCCATTATTTTTGGGTGTTTCGTGTGTTTCCAACGAAATGCCCAGTGAGGTAGTGGCTTCAAGCCAACCAGCTCCTCCTGATGCTTTCCGTTGGACACTTACCACAGCTCCCCAGATTATTAATGTTTCTGCCTATGATCCCAAGGAGCGGCAGCGCAAAGGTTCATCCTATTCGGTGGATGACTTGTCGGCATTGCGTCGAAATGGAGCGCTTGGATTGATCGCGCGTTGTGGCAAGGGAGGCAAACTGGATGATAAGTGTGCTTCTTTTCTTTTGGCTGCCGAAAAGCAGAAGATGCTCTTAGGATCCTATTATTTCGTCCTGAAGGGAGTAGATCCCTCATGGCAGGCTGATCAATTTGTCGATCAAATGCTTGCGATCAAGGCAGCGAAGGGGCTTAAGACTCCTGAAATCCTGCTTGCAGGTGATTTTGATTCGCGCTCTACACCCCGCGATATTGTGCGTTTTATTGATAGAATAGAACAACGTACTGGTCACCTGCCGATTATTTACCTTGAGAACAGTGCTGCGTTGCGTAAATCCCTGCAGACGGCTACGATTTCTCAGAAAAAGAGGATTGCTCAGTGCCCCTATTGGATTGCATTATATTCTTCCAGCAAAGCGGGTCTGGAAACGCCCGACAGGTTGATGCGAGAATATGGTATTTGGAGGGAATGGGTGCTCTGGCAATATGGTGGTGTCCACTGGGACTCCCGGCGCAAGCGATCAAGGGCTGACTCCTACAGGGGTATTCGTTATCGAGCACCGGATTATTTTGGTGACCTTGATCGTCCTACAGAGCGAAATGCCTTTAATGGAACACCGCGTCAGTTGTACCATTTCTGGGCTAAACAATCCTGGGATTGGTAAAATTCTCATGGATGAACTGGGCTGCAAGGCGGCAATTAGGCATACCTTTTTCAGGAGCCTAGCCCCTAGAGCTGCCTGTTTTGCGCAGTCCTGTAGTGACTTTTGTTGGCTATAAGACTTAAAACTGCTTGCAAAATGCCTCCCAAACCGCTTTGATGCGCCCGCTGGTGCATTCATTTAGGGTAGGTACCGAAGCGGTCAAACGGGGCAGACTGTAAATCTGCTGGCTATGCCTTCACAGGTTCGAATCCTGTCCTGCCCACCACCTCCTCTAATGGACATAGACCAGACGCGGAGGAATCAGAATACTTTTTGTTTTGGTGAGAAAAACACCCTAGTCCGGATCTTTCACTGCTTACCTGCAGCCCACTTGATACCGGCAATAAAATGAGCACGTGCAAATTCGGTGTCTATTGAGCGCACATCGTGTCCAAGTCCGGTGAAGAAATATCGTCCCTTTCCCAATTTGCGTCGCCAGCAAATAGGGTGGTCCTCCCCCATTGGTTTTTTGTCGCGATATAGTGGATGCTCTCGAACGGGGTCGAAGCTTTTTTCATCGAGACGAAGAAGGACTTCAACTCCCGGCAGGCCTGTGACTGTACGGTTAAAACTCAGCCAGTCGGCGGTATAGGTGAACTCCTTTTTCTTGCCTGCAACAATCGGGTCGCCTTCAGCCTTAGGGTCGATCACAAATCGGGCCTCAACGTATTCTGAATCCGCATCGAAGTCACAGCCTGCGATTTCAATCAACTCCGGCCATGTTCCATTTTGCACGATGCCGGCATGGATTGCCATAATTCCTCCGCCACTTTTAAACCAGGTGACAACTTCCTTCTGGATTTTTTCCGGGACGCTTTCGCCCAGGTTTGTCGAGTTATTAAAAAGGACAAGGTCGTAGTGTTTAAGGCTTTCGGATTTTAGATCTTCTGCATTTTCAGTAATACTGACGTTGATATTATGTTGGGCGCCAAGGCGAACCAAAAATCCGTTAATCTTCGGAATTTCAGGATGGCGGTACCAAGCTGTGGCGGAATAGACGAGCACCTCGACCGGCTTGGCGCCGGCGGCAGGTAGCGCAAAGCAGGACACAAGCAGAATCGTGAGTAGGTGCTTCATGGAATAATGGGATAATAGGTCGTTGAAGATTGATTGTCGATTGCCGAGAAGAGAATTTTCCTCCTACCTACTTTTTACCGGCAGCTTACAGCTGACTATTTTCCCCTGCAGAATTTCTACGAAGACTGGACGATGACCCAGTTCATGTTACCGTGCGCTAGCTCATGGATATTATCAACAAGACCCGCAAGCCACTGAGTATTCCTCTGCCCGGTGGCAAGAAGCTGTTTCTGGGGCCCGGTAAAACCGGACAGGTAAGCGCGAAAGCCCTGCAACACCCCCCGCTGGCAAAGCTTATCGAGGCCGGTGATATTGAGTCGGGCGGGACCACGGCGGCACGCAAGGGAGGTGGAGTCGACAAGGCGGGCAATGCCACCGGGCTTCGTCATGGAGGAACCGGCGCCATGCGCCAATCCGGCGACCGGTGAGCGGACTTAAGCCATGCCGATATAAGAGGCACGGTTGTGTTTGGCTTCGTTTTTGTGTCTTTAACTGACGTCACGCAGGCCGACTTGCTGCATCAGGTCATTGGTGGCGTTATAGGCCTCCTCGACCCACTCGACAATTTTTGAGGGGTCTGGTGAATACTCCAGCTCGATGGACACTGTCCCTTCAAAGTCCAGTTCCTTGATGGCCTGCAGGTATGGGGCGAACTTGACCACGCCACGCCCGGGAGGAAGGTCACCGTGGACTTTGCCGTCACAGTCGCTGATATGAACGTGCGTGGCTTTGCCCCTAAGCTTTTCAAGCTCAGCCGGCGACGTGTCTGCCAGCACCAGATGGCTGACGTCTATATTGGCTTTCACGTTGGGCATGGCACAATCATCAATGAAGCGAACCATTTCCGGTATGCTGTTTAGGAGACTGAGCCGGAAGGGCTCCAGTTCGAGGGCGATTTCCAAGCCGCGTTCACCTGCGTATTCACCGATTTTCCGGACACCCTCCACGCCCCATTCCCACTGAGCTTCAGGAGGAATGACTTCGCGCTGCCAGATATATTCCCCGAGTACAAGCAATAGATTCTCGGATTCAAATTTTTGTGCGAGATCGACGAACTTTTTACTGCGCTCGATATGGTAGTCACGTACTGGGTCATTGAAGTCGACTAGGCCGGCTGAGACAACGACAGTTGATGTGATGGGCAGGTTGTTTGCGCTACAGGTATCCTTGATCGTGTTGATCTCGCCCTCCTCGATAGACATTGCCTCGGTAAAGATGTCGACTGCATCGAAGCCAATCCTTGCGATGTGCTCGAGCCCGGTTTTTGTGTCCACGCCGGCCTGGCCGAACGCACTGTTGATGATTCCAAGTTTCATTAAATTAGTTGATTGAGTTTTAGTTTGATTAATCTTCACCGAGGCTTTTCGCGCTCTTGTCATCAGCGATAAGATCCGCAAAATCCACGCTGGAGCGTTTGGCGTCATCCCTGCCGACCTGCAGAACCATTTCGTCACTTACTTTTTCCAGTTTGGTATAACCTGGGTGATGTGATTGCTTGAATGGGTCATTTGACCGGGCATTATAGCAGCAAATCATTGCCCAACGGGCGTGATCTGAGAGGTTTGCTGCTGAGCAATGCAGGAGGTTGCAATGGAAAAAGAGGGCATCGCCCGGTGCCATTTCGCACTGGACAGTCTCGAGTCTTTGTATTGCTTCATGGACATACTCGGCATCCGCTCCGGCTTGTTCACCGGTCAGTATGTGGTTAACCCGACCCATGATATGCGAACCTTTCAGGACCTGTAGGCAGCCGTTTTTGGTTGTTGCCTCATCTACCGAAATCATGACACTACAGAGGTTGGGAAACAGTAACCCGTTTTGGTACCAGTAACCATAGTCCTGATGCCAGGCCCACGCGCCACCGACTTTGGCATCCTTGAGGATCATCTTCGAGTGGTAGTGATAGGCTTCATCATCAAGCAGCAATTCGACTCGGTCGACGATTCTCTGGCTGCGGGCGATCATTCCGTAAATGCCATCGCCGGGATGATTCCAAAGAGAGAGACGCACATCATTACCCTGGCCATCATCCATGGTCGATGCTGCTTTGTCCATTGCGTGGTCATTGTGTGCGGTTTCACCCAAAAGGCGGATTTCTTCGTTGCTGAAGAGTCCA
>Ga0115011_10003082_pt1 | contig 11405 bp, 9 predicted proteins | sample TroAtlMetagenome_2_FD_88705 | JGI IMG/M metagenome (GOLD analysis project Ga0115011, IMG submission 88705) | Marine eukaryotic phytoplankton communities from Atlantic Ocean - Tropical Atlantic ANT8 Metagenome | ecosystem: Environmental > Aquatic > Marine > Oceanic | place: Tropical Atlantic... | reverse complement strand
CCGACGCCGCTACACATTTCCAGACAAGACTTGGATTGAAAACAACGTGGTACTGATGGGGCACGACCGCACCTCCATCCACAAACCGGAATACTGCCTGCCCGGCCAGGGCTTCACCATCGACCACCGTGAGGTCGTCGATATCCCAATCGCGCAGCCTCATCCCTACGATTTACGGGTCATGAAACTGACGACGTCCCGACCGTTCCGGGACAGCAACGGCAACGAAGTGCACATGCGCGGCATCTACGTTTATTGGTTCGTCGCAGACGACAAACTGGCGACGGACCACTTCGACCGCATGTGGACGATGACCAAGGGTCTGCTCACCGAGGGAGAGCTGCAGCGCTGGGCCTACATCTCCTACTTCGCCATCTGTCAACCGGGTGTGGAAGACGAAACCTACGCCAAGATGGCAAAGTTCATCACGGAATCCGTGCCCAAGTTTCAAACCACCACCGGCCCGCCGAAAGGCTGATCACTTGCTGGACTTCGGCCGCGTTTCAAGAAACGCCTTGAGTGCCGTCGCCGATTTTTTACCGAAGCCGGGCACCTGCTGAATTTCATCCAGCGTTGCCGAGCGCAGCTGATGCACCGACCCAAACTGCTTCAGCAACGCCGCCTTTCGGCTGCCGCCGATTCCCGGCAGATCATCCAGCACACTCTCTGAAATTTTCTTCAATCGCAGATCGGCATTGTAGTTATTAGCAAACCGATGCGACTCATCGCGTACTCGCTGCAGCAGCTTCAACGCCCCGCTGTCGAGGCCAAGCCGCAGCGGCTTACTCTCGCCGGGTTGGTAGATTTCCTCGAACTCCTTGGCCAAGCCGATGACCGGCAGTTGACCCAGGCCAAGCTTGGCCAACTCGCGACAGGCCATCCCAAGCTGTCCCTTGCCTCCGTCGATCAGGATGAGATCCGGCATCGGGCGTTGCTCCCGCTTGAGTCGGCTGTACCGCCGCCGCACCGTCTCCGCCATGCAGGCAAAGTCGTCCTGCGCCACAACACTCTTCATGCGAAACCGCCGGTACTGTGCCCGATCCGGCCTTCCATTGAGGAAACTGACCATCGACGCCACCATGAATGTGCCGCTGATGTTCGATATGTCGAAGCCCTCGATCCGCTTGGGTGGCTCCGGCAGGCCAAGCGCTTGGCGAAGCGCTGCAAGGTCGCGTTTGAAGTCTATCGCCCCCGGCAGTTTCACCGGCATACGGGTGAATTTTCGTGATTTTTTGGTGGTTTCACGCAAATCCTGTATCATATCGCGATACCGTGCCGCCTTCTCAAAGTCGCGCGCCTCCGACGCCTTGAGCATCTCAACCTCTAGCTCCTTCTCCCAGCCAGCAGTCTGGCCCTCGAGATATTCGCAGGCCGAAGAAACCTGTTGTCGGTAATCCTCCAGCGACACCTTTTCGACACACGGCGCCGAGCAATGCTGCAAATGCCCATAAAGACAATGCTTGTAATCACGCTCCGTTGGCATCAACGGGCGACAGCCGCGCAGGTTGAACTTCTTCCGCAACATCGTGATCGTGCGGCGACAGGCACCCCCGCTGACAAACGGCCCGAAATATTTCGCCCCATCCTGCTGCCGCATCCGTGTGAAGGTAAACCTCGGGATCGCGTCATTCAGGTTAACCTTGATCAACAAATAATTCTTGTCATCCCGAAAACTGACATTATATCTAGGTTTGAATTCTTTAATTAATTTACTCTCGAGCAAAAGTGCCTCCGGTTCGCTTTTGACGATGTGGACGTCGAAGTCCTCGATGGCCTCAATCAACGCAGCCAGTTTCAAGTCCCAGCCGTGCCTCCGAGATGGATGGAAGTATTGGCTGACCCGCTTGCGCAGCGCACGGGCCTTGCCCACATAGATTACCGTGCCAAACCGGTCACGCATCAGGTACACACCCGGCTTGTGCGGGAGCTTGCTGACCTTGCTGCGAATGCGATCGTTGACCGGCATGACGTCCACGCTTCTAAAGACTCCGCCGAAGCGGTTCAAGAATTCAGAACACTCGGCCGAGCGCAAAGCAACGGATTGCCTTTGGCTGGCGATTATGTTCGATTCACCCGCTCTGCCATTTCGGCAGCGACCCCAGTCGAATTCAACATGCCACAACTCGATAGCAATCAGCTCTGGGAACGGTTCAAAAAATATTACACCGAATTTCCCTCCATCAATCTGAGCCTGGACATCAGCCGGATGAATTTCACCGAGAAATTCATAGAGGAGATGCGTCCGCGCTTGGCCAAGGCGTTCAAAGCGATGGACGAACTGGAGGCCGGGGCCATCGCAAACCCGGACGAAAACAGGATGGTCGGTCACTACTGGCTGCGCAACTCCGATCTGGCCCCAACTCCGGAAATCAAGGCTGCCATCGACCAGACCTTGGCGGACATCAAGGCGTTTACAGCCAAGGTGCACGCCGGAGAAATCAACGGTGCCGATGGAAAATTCGAACACTTTCTGGTGATCGGAATAGGAGGCTCAGCGCTGGGCCCACAGTTCGTCGCCAAGGCACTCACGCAGCCCGGTAAAGACCGGATGACACCTTGGTTCATCGACAACACTGACCCCGATGGGATCGATCAAATTAAGTCAAAATTAGGCAATTTATTGGGAAAAACGCTTATCATTGTGATTTCAAAGTCGGGTGGAACTAAGGAAACCCGGAACGGTATGCTTGAAATTCAGGCCGCCTATGAAGAGGCCGGACTATCTTTCTCCGACCACGCAGTAGCCGTTACGGGGGAGGGCAGCAATCTCGATCAGGTGGCTACGGCCGGGGGTTGGATTCAACGCTTCCCCATGTGGGACTGGGTCGGTGGCCGAACCAGCGAAACCTCTGCGGTTGGCCTCTTGCCGGCCGCGCTCCAGGGATTTGAAATCGATGATTTTCTCAGGGGTGCCGCCGCATGCGATGAAGTCAATCGAAGCGATTCGTTTGAAAAAAACCCGGCCGCACAACTCGCCGCCATGTGGTACTACTCCGGTGACGGTCACGGAAAAAAGGACATGGTGATCCTCCCCTATAAGGATCGACTGGAATTGTTTTCAAAGTACCTGCAGCAACTCATCATGGAATCGATTGGGAAGGAATTGGACCTCGATGGAAATGTTGTGAATCAGGGAATCGCCGTTTACGGAAACAAAGGATCTACCGATCAACACGCCTACGTGCAGCAACTCCGGGAAGGAGTGAACAATTTTTTCGTGACGTTCATCCGTGTGCTGACCGACCGTAATGGCTTCTCGATGGAAGTCGAGGAAGGCATCACCACAGGCAACTATCTCGACGGATTTTATCAAGGCACACGCAAGGCTATTTATGATAACAACAGAGAATCTATAACCATAAATATTAATACTATTGATGGTTTTAATACTGGCGTTTTGATCGCCCTGTATGAACGTGCTGTCGGATATTATTCTAGCATGATAAATGTAAACGCCTACCACCAACCGGGTGTGGAAGCTGGGAAAAAGGCAGCTGGAGAAATAATTGAGCTACAGCAAAAAATAGTCGTTTTCCTTAGAAATAACGCTGAAAATGAATACTCCATTGAGGATTTGGCATCCGGTATTGACGTCGAATCGTCCCGGGAAGATATCTTTCAGATTTGTCAGTGCCTTACCGAAAATCCCTCAACAGGAATCGTAAGTAATGAGTCAGAATCCATTGACTCAACACGTTTCAAATCAAAATAGGTGATGTTCGTATACCCAAAAAAATTCGATGTCATCGTAGTCGGCGGTGGACACGCAGGGCTTGAAGCCGCATTGGCTGCGGCCCGGATGGGGTGCCAAACTTTGATGCTGACAATGAACGCCGACACCATCGGACAGATGTCCTGTAATCCCGCTATAGGCGGCTTAGCCAAGGGACACTTGGCAAGAGAGATTGACGCTATCGGTGGGGAAATGGGGAAATGTACGGATATGACTGGGCTGCAATTCCGCATGCTCAACACGAAGAAGGGGCCGGCAGTCCGGGCGCCGAGGGCACAGTGCGACAAGAAAGCATATCAGTTTCGAATGAAATGGATTTGCGAACGCGAACCCAACTTGGATGTGCGTCAAGGGCAGGTTGCCAGTCTCGTTCACAAAGGGGGCAAGGTTACCGGCGTGCAATCTACGATGGAGATCCAGTACAACGGATCGATGGTGGTCATTACCACCGGTACGTTCCTAAAAGGACTGATGCACGTTGGAGCCAACAAACAAACTGGCGGCAGAGCTGGAGAAAGTTCCGTTGGCGGATTCTCCGACTCATTAAAATCGGTTGGTCTGAAATTGGGTCGATTAAAAACAGGTACCCCACCCCGGCTCCTGATGCGTTCGATCGATTTCTCAAAGACTGAAGAACAGCCAGGAGACGAGCCCATTCCCTATTTCAGTTTTTGGAAAGAGGAATTGTTCCACGTGGAACATTCCGGGATTAATCCAAAAGATATCGGCCATTCCGACGGGAAATATCCTCCCGGCTCCATTTTGGATCGGTTAAACGGCCAATTACCCTGTCATATTACCTTCACAACCGAAAAAACCGCCGAAATCATAAGGGAAAACCTACATAAATCCCCAATGTATTCTGGTGAGATTGAAGGCGTTGGACCGCGATATTGCCCTTCTATTGAGGATAAAATCGTTCGTTTTGCCGATAAGGATAGGCACCAAATCTTCTTGGAGCCTGAAGGGATTGCCACAGACGAAATGTACATCAACGGATTTTCAACCTGTTTACCGTTTGATGTCCAATATGAAATGGTTCGGTCCATCATTGGCTGCGAAAATGCGGAAATACTCAGACCCGCTTATGCGGTTGAATATGATTTTGCGTTTCCTACCCAGCTAAAGAACACGCTCGAAACGAAATCGTGTGAAAATCTTTTTCTGGCCGGACAAATCAATGGAACATCCGGATATGAAGAAGCCGGGGCTCAGGGACTCATCGGCGGCATTAATGCAGCGCTAAAAGTTCAGCAGAAGCCTGAATTGGTCTTAAGAAGAGATCAGGCTTACATCGGGGTACTGATTGATGACCTCATCACCAAAGGTACCACTGAGCCATATCGAATGTTTACTTCAAGAGCTGAGTACCGCTTGCTCCTCAGGCAGGATAACGCGGATCTCAGACTTTGTGAGATAAGCCGACAGATTGGTCTGCTTTCTGACCGTCAATTTGGTTTGTTTCAAAGCAAAAAACAGCAATATGATGCTGAGATGGAGCGAATCCGCAATACCCGTGTTGGCACTGATTCATTAGAGCAACTGCTAAAACGGAATGATTACACCCACAAAGACTTGCCCCAGCCGGAACTGCCAATCACACGAGAAGTAGCGGAACAGGTTGAAATCACTGTGAAATATGCCGGTTATATCGACAGGCAGGAGGCAGAAGTGGAACAGTTCAAGAAAATGGAATCACGCTCCATCCCTAATTGGATTGATTACGACCAAATCCCTGGTTTACGAACTGAATCACGGCTTAAGTTGAAGGAAATCCAACCGGCAACCGTCGGCTTGGCCTCACGCATCTCGGGGATCAATCCCACGGATATCTCTCTGCTCATGGTTTGGATAAAAAGAGGGAAGGGAGAAAAAACGACCACTTCGGATGCCGCTGACCGTCCAGGGCCTCACAACACCTGCTGCGGAGACCTGTAATGTTCCACGTGGAACACTTACAGTAATCTTCCAATTATCGGCTTCAACTTGTCAATTGTAGCGCTTGGCCAAGCGCTGCGTTGAGTCATGATCGCGTTAACCAGCACTTGCTGGCTTGGCCAATTGGGCTGGCTTGGGATTAGTTTTAATGCGTTCCGAATGATCTCCTTCGCGTTCGTTACATTTTTGGTCATGTTGGCAATCACCGTTTCCACAGAGACAGGCTCTTCTTCAACTTTCCAACAGTCATAATCCGTGACTAGAGCAAGTGTGGCATATGCAATCTCCGCTTCACGCGCACATCGGGCCTCCCCGAGGTTCGTCATTCCGATCACGTCAAACCCCAGTTTTTGGTTCCTCAACGATTCAGCTCGCGTACTGAACGCTGGACCTTCCATGTTCACATACGTTCCTCGATCATGAATCTTCACTGCCACGCTATGAGATGCATCCAGCAAGATTTGGCGAAGTTTCTCACATATTGGTTCGGCAAAGGGAATGTGCCCCACGATACCTTCGCCAAAGAAAGTGTGAGCTGCGGACTGTTTGGTATTATCTACAAATTGGTCGATCAGAACAATGTCACACGGAGAATATTCCTGCTGCAAAGAACCGACTGCGCTGGCACTAATGATCCAGGAAACTCCAAGTTGTTTCATCGCCCAGATATTGGCGCGATGGTTTAATTCGCTCGGAAGAATCCGATGGCCACGGCCGTGGCGGGGGAGGAAGACTACTTCCCGGCCATCCAGATTTCCAATGAGCAACTCGTCTGAAGGCGAACCAAAGGGTGTGTTTACTTCAGTCCATTTTTCAGCCACAAAGCCTTCGATTTCATAAAGTCCGCTGCCGCCAATGATCCCGATTTTATCCATGCGAAGAACGTAACGGATAAACAGAATTGAAAGAAGTGCAAATAAATTATACCATTTGTATAAATTTTTATTTCATTAAAAGGTTGATGTGGGTTTTTCCCTTGGCGGTCAGGGTCCACTGTTGGCCTTTTTTGAAAACCAACTTTTTACAGGGTGCCGCCTTGTAAGCGTCCGGAAATACCTCGAGTAATTTTACCTCGTTTTCCTCCAAATCTCCTTTATTTATAGGGGTTAATTTCACTGGCAACCCATTACTGTTGAGGTAAATTTCATAGCCCCCAACAGGTTGGGGCCCTGATTTTTTTACTACAAGTTGCGGGAATCTATTGGCCCATTTTAAATTAGTTTTGCCAATTTTAACCCTGCACAGCACCGGTTGGCTTTGAACGAATTCTAGGAGGCTGAAGGGTTTTTTTCGTGCTTTTGCATTTCGCTGCTCAAGGAATACTTTCCACGGGTCTATGCCTATCAGGTTTTGGCCATTCCACATTCCATGGTCGTTCCTTGAGCCGGGAAGGTTGGTTTTGCGCCACGTAGTGAAATTCTTGTTTGCCATAAAATTGATTTCAAAGTGCAGGTGGGCTCGCTCCCTTGAGATGCCTTGTTTAGTATTTGCGGTGCGTCCCATGACTGCGATGACTTCGCCGGATTTCCTGAAATGACCCACCTTGAGCCTGTCAGCAATTTTCCTCAGGTGCGCATAAAGAGTGAACACAGTTAGTCCATCCACCTTGTGTTGCATGACGATGTAGTTGCCATAATTGGACAGCCCGGGCTTGGCATTAATATAGACGACTGTGCCGTCTGCTGCTGCGGTGATAGGATCGATCGGTTCCCCCTTGCTGTCGCGTTGAATGCATTTGATGTCCAACCCCTCGTGCATCTGCCAGCCTTCAGACCTCACGCAGCCAAAGGTTCCGCTTGGCCAAGTGCGCCCTACGGTGGGCGTGAAATAGTCCGCCTCATTTCCCGACTCAAAGAGGGCGCGGTTGGGAGTGGGGAGTTGGAATGCTTGGCCAAGCGCGCTGATCGCTTGGCCAAATACAATCAAAATGAGCAGCGCGAGAGGCTGGTTCATCAGTTGTTTTTTTCGATCTCTTTAATGGCAGTGGTTAGTCCGTTGACTATTTTTTCCGCCTCCTCGCGGGTGCAATCCGGGGTGAATCGGAGTATGCCGGTGGTCTTGCGAGTGGTGATCATCGGGGCTGCCAGTACCCGTGAATCGGTGAACTGACAAAAGATCGCCATCCGTTTGCCCTTGGATGAAGTTGTATAACTTTCGAGCACTGCAGTGCCATGTCGGTTGAATTGGAATTGAAGCGCGAACCCGCCGATGACGCTCATCAGTGAAACCCGCTCGAGATCTGCCGTGTCCAAAAACGGCTTGCTGTTCACATAAAAGATGTCGGGGTCGGCCCGATAGACGGAGACGCGCTTTGAGAATTTGGTACCGTCGTTATTCTGCTCAAGATAGATATTGATGAGCGCGTAGTTCTCCCCGGGCTTTTTGTTTTTGCCCGTCTTGCACCCCAACCCAAGGCCTGCCGCGATGGCTAAAGCCAATAAATAGTGTTTGAACATGAATCTCTGTCTCCGCATAGTTCCCGGCCGCATTTGCGCGGAGAATGTTTAAACATCATGGGCAAACAACACAATAAAGTAATCAAGCGTCAGCGTCGCAAGGCATACCTCAAGCGTAAGAAGGCCGCGGCAAAGTAAAAACCCTAACCACCCCCGGAATTCAGTCGCCGGGGATTTTTCTTTTTAAATGGGACAGATATTTAACGACATTGTGGAAACCATCGGCCGGACTCCGCTGGTGCGCCTGAACAAGGTCACCGAGGGAGTTGACGCCACGGTTTTGTTGAAGTGCGAATTCTTCAACCCGCTTTCCAGCGTGAAGGATCGCATCGGCATGGCGATGATCGAGGACGCCGAGAAAAGTGGTGCGCTCACCAAGGACACGGTGATCATCGAGCCCACCAGCGGCAACACCGGCATCGCGCTGGCCTTTGTGGCCGCAGCCAAGGGCTACAAGTTGATCCTGACCATGCCGGAGACCATGTCTGTCGAGCGCCGCACTCTATTGGCCATGCTCGGCGCGGAACTGGTGCTGACCGAGGGGCCGAAGGGAATGAAGGGCGCCATCGAAAAAGCAAACGAGCTGGCTGCCGAGACACCCAACTCATGGATCCCTCAGCAATTTGAAAATCCTGCCAACCCAGAGATTCACCGGCAGACGACTGCCGAAGAAATTTGGAACGACACCGACGGTGCGGTGGACATTGTCGTGGCCGGTGTGGGAACCGGCGGAACGCTCACCGGCTGCTGTGAGGTGATCAAACCGCGTAAGCCGGAGTTTCAGGCAATCGCCATGGAGCCGGCCGATTCCCCAGTCATATCCCAGACTCTGGCCGGCGAAGATCTCACCCCTGGCCCGCACAAGATTCAGGGAACCGGCGCCGGTTTTGTCCCGGGCAACCTCCATCTCAAGGGGGAAGACGGCAGCGAGCAAATCTCCGATTGTATCCGAGTCAGCAACGACGACGCATTCGCCATGGCTCGGCGCTTGGCCAAGCAGGAAGGCATCCTGTGCGGTATCTCCAGCGGGGCCAACGTTTGCGCTGCCCTCGAAGTAGCCAAGCGACCAGAGAATGCTGGCAAGACCATCGTCACAATCGCCTGTTCAACAGGTGAAAGGTATCTGAGCACCCCGTTGGCTGAAGAAGCCCGAGCTCAGGTCGGCGGCTGATATTTCTTAGCTAAGCCACTAATAATTAAATACTTAAATGGATTATCCGATCTCTAGTCGGGCGGCTTCGCTCGCCCCATCGTTGACGCTGGCCATCTCGGCCAAGGCCAAGGAACTGCGTGTTGCAGGGGAAGACGTCATCGGCTTTGGCGCCGGTGAGCCGGACTTCGACACACCGCAGCACATCAAGGATGCAGCAGCCCAAGCGCTGGCCGACGGCTTCACCAAATACACCCCCAGCAGTGGCATTCCCGAGCTGCGCCAGGCCGTAGCCGACAAGTTTCAAAAAGACTACGGCGTCGAGTACGAGCCGAGCCAGGTGATCGTCAACTGCGGCGGCAAGCATTCCTGCTTCAACGTCATCTACTCCACCTGCGAAGCCGGCGACGAAGTCATCATCCCAGCGCCGTACTGGTTGAGCTACCCGGAGATGGCCAAGCTCGCCGGGGCCAAGCCGGTGATCCTCGAGACCACCGACGCCACCGAGTTCAAGGTCACACCGGAGCAATTGCGCGAAGCCATCACGCCCAACACCAAGCTGTTCATCCTCAACTCGCCCAGCAATCCGACTGGCTCCGTTTACACGGCCGATGAAATCAAGGCACTGGGCGACGTCTGCGTAGAAAAAGGCGTGCTCATCATGAGCGACGACATCTACGAAAAGCTTGTCTACGACGGGGCCGAGTTCACCAGCGTCACCGGCTTCTCAGAGGAACACTTGGCGCACACCATCATCGTACACGGCCTGGCCAAGGCGTACTCGATGACCGGCTGGCGGATCGGCTTCCTCGCTGCGCCCAAACCGATCGCCCAGGCGATCAACGCGCTCCAGAGCCACAGCACCAGCAACGCCACCTCGTTCGCGCAGAAGGGCGCCGTCGCCGCGCTCACCGGGCCGCAGACTCACCTCGACGAGTGGCTGACTGAATTCAACAAACGTCGCAGCTACGCCGCCGATCGGCTGAACAACATGGCCGGCGTGAGCTGCGTAAACAGCCGAGGTGCGTTTTATCTGTTCCCGAACATCGAGGGCACCGGCTTGAAATCGGCCGAGTTTTGCGAGCGCCTGCTCGAGCAGGCCAAGGTGGCCGCCGTCCCCGGCATCGCGTTCGGTGCTGACAACAACTTCCGCATCAGCTACGCCACCAGCATGGAAAACATCCAAAACGGCATGGACCGCCTGGACGCCTTCAGCAAAACCTTATAACCGCAGCCCCAAATTGTAGAAACAGCCCCCCCTGCCTTGCACTTGGCCAAGCGGCGCGCCGTTCACCGAGGAGCCGTTTTTGCCGGTGCCGGACATCGTCATTCTCGCCGAGGTGAGCGGCGGCGAACTGAGTTTGAGTTGGGAAACGGCCCCGACCGCGACTTACACTGTCCTTGGCAGCCAAGCTGTGAACGGCCCGTACAAACCGTTAGCTGAAGGGTTGACCTTCGACGGTGGGAGCGGATCGTTCAGCACGCCCGCGAAGTCTGCTGCCCACTTTTTCATCATCAAGGCTGAATAACCAAATCGTGAAACGACTCATCATCCCATTCCTGCTCGGGATCGTGCTTGGCCCGCTTGGCCAGGCGCAGACCTCGATCCGCGTGGCCTCGTACAACGTCGAGAATTACATCCTCTCTCCTATCCAAAATCGGCCGCTCAAGACCAAGCTTGCCCAAGCCAAGGTGGTCGAGAGCATCCTCGCGGCCAAGCCGGATGTGCTCGCGCTGCAGGAAGTCGGCACGATCAAGGCCTTGGCCAAGCTGCAGAAAGACCTGAAGGCCAAGGGGTTAAACCTCCCGTATGTGGAGCACTTGAAGTCGTTCGACCCGGCGATTCACGTGGCGTATCTGAGCCGATATCCGTTCAGGAAAATCACGAAGCACGACAACGAAAGTTACCTGCTCAACGGTCGGCGGCTGCATGTCGGCCGGGGATTTGCCGAGGTGCAACTCTCGGTGCGCGGCTATGACTTTTCGCTGATCAACGCGCACCTCAAGTCGAAGCGTAAAGTGCCCGAGGCCGACCAAGCGGAGATGCGATTACAGGAGGCCTACCGGTTGCGACGCATCATCGATTCCCGGCTGAAGTCCAACCCCGAAATCAACCTCGTCGTGCTTG
>Ga0115011_10003076_pt1 | contig 11414 bp, 3 predicted proteins | sample TroAtlMetagenome_2_FD_88705 | JGI IMG/M metagenome (GOLD analysis project Ga0115011, IMG submission 88705) | Marine eukaryotic phytoplankton communities from Atlantic Ocean - Tropical Atlantic ANT8 Metagenome | ecosystem: Environmental > Aquatic > Marine > Oceanic | place: Tropical Atlantic... | reverse complement strand
TTTACAATCCGCTTTCTCGTAAAGATTGTAATCTTACAGCTACAGCGTCTTCATTACAGACGTTACAAATCTTATTAGGCTTATTTGCCAATGGTTCAGGATCGTGGCTATCCATTATATTATATATTTCTTTTCCACACAAGTAACACATTATAGGGTTAACTAATTTTTTCTCTTTTTTAAAACTATTGAAGTGTACTTCCATTAATTCCCAAATCTTCTTTGAGTTTTTTTCTCACGTCTTTTTTGTTCACGTGGCGCTCTTATTAAATCTTTAAGCGGCTGTTTATTTAAAACGCCTGGGGCATTATTAAAGAAAGGCCGAACTCTATCTTTTGCTCTCTGTAGTTCTCGCCATTCATTGCGCAACTCTGCTTTCCATGCTCCATCTCGTGCTTTATGGGCTTCAATATACCTTCTGCGTATACTTCCACTTTCGTTACTAAAATATTGTTCTAGTTCGTACTGTTGCCCGCGTGTCCATTTAATATTTTGAATTTCTGACGATGGTATACCTAAAGCATTCCAAAATAACGACCAGTTACTTATTTCTCTGGGGTCAACTACAACATCACCGTTTCTCATAGTGTACCCTTCGGTTGCTAGACGGTAGCTTTCGAGCATTGTTCGAACACCTTTTGGGACTATATACTCAAGGGTTTTTATTCCATCGCCCTGCTTCATATACTCCCAAGCTCTAAAAAAGTTACCAGTTGTTGTGCCTGCGGGGCCGACAATTCCAGATAATAGTTCTTTCCACCCAGCTTCACCTGCTTGAAAATCAACATAAGGCAATGGGTGGAATATTTTATCCTGAGTAAGTTTTGTGCTAAGGTCTATCCCCACAAAACCAAATACCCCTCTCGACAAAAACTGCCCAAACGCGCCGTCGTCAATATTTCTTTTAATCCAACGCTCAAGGTCTTCTGGCTCGTCTCCTTCTCCTACTCCTAAAAATGTCGACAGCCAGAAAATTAAAGATGATAATGGCATACCTACAGACCCTGCGAAAATACCTGCATGAGCAAGAGAGTACAATAATACTCGTTTTCCGGCAGCTCTTGCATGTGCAGACTCTCCTTTAAAAGCTTGCTTAAAAGCACTTGAGTAATGCCATGCCATTAGTAACTGGTATTTACGATACTGGGTTATAACCTTTGCGCCCGGTAAAGATTTAATTAGTAACGGTGCATCTAACCTTGAAAAGTTTCCTTGAGTGTCTTCGACTACAGCTACCGCATATTCTTCTGCGGTCATATTCATCGCACGCACTTTAGAAGGATCTTTTCTTGCCATATCATATGCAGAAACTGCCGCTGATATACGATTAACGGCTTCAACGTAACGAGACACCTGATATAATTTGTGAGTTATTGTTCCAAGACCATCACCAGCTAGGTTTAACAGATTATATCCTGTATTAAAACTTTCGAACCTAGATAAATCTTCTTCCATACCAACATCAAGAATTTGCCACAACCCCATCTTTTTAAAAAGTTTTTGGTATTCAGGAGGAGCATTTTCAACATTAACACTCGTTTCCATGTTTGACATTTTTACAATTTTCATTGCAATGCCGTATCCTTTGGTTAGCCCTTTCCATGCTCCTGCGTAGTTATTAAAATCACCTGCAACACGTGTTATAGTAACCATTATTGGTTGAGTTGCGTTTGCTACATGATAACCAAAACTTGTGAGAAGCATATAAACAGAGTTAGCCGCCGCTATCCTGTCCAGAATAGGAGATTCATCTCCCTTTAAAATTTGTTTATAGTGCTTCGCGACTAGTACATATGCATTATTTTCTTCTGAACCTCTTACATTCCCCTCAATGGCTGTTTCTTTTCCGGCTTCAATAAATGCTTTATTAATATTTGCCGCGTTTTCCATTTGCGCAATTAAGTTAGCTTCGGCCTTAGCATGCGATAAAAACGACCGCATCATGTTCTTGTCGTAGCCTGCGCGATTTAATCTTTTCGCACCTGATAAACGCGCACTACGTTCGTCTAAAGATTGAAAGTAAAGGTCTCTTACCATTTTACCGAAAGCTTGTCTCGCGGTAGAATCAATTCCAGAATTTTCTCCTGCGTTTAACGCGCCAAGAACTTTTTCAAATACCTGTGTATTAGCAATCCGACCTTCATCGGCGGCAGGTATTTTTTCTGTAGGGCTTCTGTATCTAAATTGTGGGTTAGCGTTTGCAAACTCTTGTGCCTGACCTAAAGTATCGAAAAAACTAACAACATAGTGCTGAGGGTCTTGGCTGAGTTTATCATAAAGTTTTCTATCTTCTTTAGTCGCACCTTCTGCGTCTTTTGCTAGTTCCGCTTGGAACATAGCCTCGGATTTAAGCACAGTAACGTAGTTACCAAAACGTTTTAGAGGAGCATACGGACCTTGTAATGCCGCGTCTGTAAAAAATTTCCCTTCGACTCCTGCTAATTTTGCTATATCAATTTTGCGCAGGCGCATTTTTTCGCCATGAGCAAATACATCTTTAACTATTTGTTGTTCTTCAGTACTTAATCGAGCAAAAGCTCTTGCCATGATTGGGTCAACTTTTACTTCCCTTCCTTCAATCTCAGGGTCGTACCCCCACTTTTGAAAAAATGTAGACTTGCTTAAGAAATCATTAACAAGATACAGCCTATCGCCTTTTAAATTTTTTGCGCGTAAAGCAATACTCTCAAAACTTTTTCTTATTTCAGTACGTGTAGCTTCTACTGCCAACATACCTTCGTACCATTTGCCAAGAGACGGCACTTTATCTTTTACACGACGAATAACCTGATGCAAAAATTCTACAGACGCGGCACTTTTACGAGCTATTTCTTTAGTGTCCACCCATGCTTGTCTTGTTGTTTTACCAAGTGTGGCTTCTACCCAATCGTCGGCTATACCATATTTTATTTTAGTTAAATCCGTCTTTACGAAGTCTGGTCTTTTAGACCCTAAAGGACCAAGCAGACCTGATCGTTTAAGTTTACCTGTAGTACGTGATCTGTCTAGTTTCATATCTTGACTGTACGACCGGCCTAAAACAATAAGATTTTTATCGTTAAAAATAACGACATTCTTAGACATTCCTTCTATATTATCTTGCGCCCGAGCTACATTATCAGCGTATATAATTCCTTTAACCCCTATACTATCAAGCCACATAGACGCTAATTTATCAGCACGACTATTATTATAATTATCTGATTCCTCAAAACGGTGTGGGTCCGGAGCCTCTTCATAAAATCTATCCATTGTATCAGGACTATCACGCATTTTTTCTGCTGTAAATTTTGATAGTGCGCCATATAATGTCCCACCGACATTATCGTCAACGAACTTTTCTATAACATCATTTGTTATATCGGATGCAATGCTGTTTAAACGCAAACGAAGTATAGTACTAGTTTCTTTTATTTGATTGGAAGGAATCGCGGAACCAGTTATCGCAGCTAACAGTTCTTCCTCTGTGTAGTCTAGGCTTTGCTCCTCATCAACACCATAACGCATGTCTAGCTCTTGTAGTAAAGCCTCTTTTCTTTGGTTTTCTTCTCGACTTATTGCTCTTTTAAGATCTCTTTGCGTTTCAATGTAGCGCGTTATTATTTTAGACTCTGAAGCTGACATTCCTGCGATATTCGCTAAAATGTCTGCAACTACTCTGTTACTTTGGCTCTTTAAAGATATTAATTTTTTAACAATAGCATTTCGCACTTGTCTATTATTGCTAATAGCAATATCCCACGGAAGAAGTTCTTCGTTAGTTACAGTTGTGTCGATATGCATAATGCTACCTGTAGCTTCATTTGCCGCTCTAAACTCCTCAACTTTCTTCGAAATTAGAGCTTCTAAAGAGTCAACATCTTGTAATAATTGGGTATACTTAGGGTCGATAGTAGTTAGATCAGGCGGAGTAGGTATGCCAGCAGTAATCCCAGCGCGCCGATCGTTTTCTTCTATTAATGCTTGCGGCGAGCTAAAATAAAAGTTAGGGCCTCTTTTTATTCCAGCTATATGATCTCTAATAATCGCACGAAGTTTTAATGTACGACCTTGGCGGTCTTGTTTAATTGGCTTGGACGCCCACCCGTAAGCTCGTGTTAACTTTGCAGATTGTGGGTAAGAAATTCTAAAGTCTTTAATCTTCGGGTCATAATCAAGACGTATTTTTCTGAGGCCTTCTTTTTCTATAACTTCTGGGTCGAGTTCTACCCCCATTACAGGTTCTGTATCAATGAAAGATGGCTTAAACTGAGTCAAATCTACCCCCCATTTACTGGGGTTTAAAATTACTTCCTGAACTGACTCAGGCAATTCGTTAAGTTGTAAGGTAGATGGGTCCTTTATATTTTGCTGATCATTTTTAAAATCAATTAATTCTTGTTTTTGGATCATATCTTTTACCATATAGAATCTTGCAATTCCAAACCGTTCAGCTAAATAGGATCCCCATCCATAAGCTTGTGCGCCTTCTCCAGTTCCCATAAATTTATGATTAAACCTTGCAAACCAAGAGGCAGTTCCGTGTTTGCGTGCTGATAAACTGATTCGAGCTGCACCATAACCCAAGTCAACAATATCTTGAGCAGTAACTTGGTCGCTATTTATTCGAAGCTTACGAATAGCATTTCTAAAATGTGCGTATAATTTACGAAGCAGTCGACCAACTGGAGCTTTTACACTTGGTTCAACCCCTGCAAAAGTAGCTTCCTCAAGAAAATAAGCTATAGTCTCACTTGCTGCATACCCCTGATCGTCAAAAGGATTTGTTTCTTGTCCTTCTAGTTTTGTATTAATTACTTCACGAGCAGTCTTAAGACGACTTAATACTCTGTTTGCTATAATGCTTTCTATCGAATTATCTTTGAAAGAAGCCCATGTATTGATTGTTAGTGCAATCTGCTGCTGCATTTTTAAGGGTATAAGATTATCTATTCCCATATGCCCACCAACTTCGTGCATAAATACGCCTTGCTCACGACCTTCTGGGATTCTATCTAAAATTATAAGAACTACCGGTGTGTCTTTACTATCTGGAACAGTCCAAGCATAAGCTTCTGCAGGAACATCTTCAGTCAATTCGCCTTTAAGTCTTGCTGCTACAGCATCTTCAAAAGTATCATAAATTTTTATACGCCAGCTTTCTGACTTACCCGTTAATTGTTTAATTGTTTCTTCGAAATTCTTACGTTTTCTTTTGGCCTCTGCGTTTTTAAGTCTTTCAGGAATTATAGTTAGATCATATGCTGCGTCCCACGAAGTTACATTAAACGCGTCTAATATTTTTTGGCTTATCCCAAACTTTTTCTTTCGCTTCTTTACAACCTCTACGCCTCCTGATTTGTCTTCAACTGCGTTGAAGCTGTCGGGGTCGCCTTTTTCAACCGGGCTAGTCTCCGTTCTACTGCTAGGCTCAGAATCTGGTTTGGCTGCCTCTCCCTGTCCATCTTTCTGACTATCTTGTCCAGTTGTCGGTCCGTCTTGATCTTGTCTGTCCGTGTTATCTTCATTAGTTTTATCCTCTATTGCTGTATCTAATTGGGCGCGCTCCTGAGCTTCGAGAATCTCTAAAGCGTCGTTTAATTCTTGTTTATCTTCGGCCTCCTGATTACTGGTGTCATATTCTCGAACAGCTATTACCCAATCTCGTTGGTCAATAGGACTAAGACTTCCAAACGGTTTTGTTTCTTTTGCTCTGTCGGAGTTCCACTGAGCCGCTGCATCTGTAATTATAGAAACTGGTATATTTTCTAAATCTTTCAAAGCTGAGTTTTCCGCTTTTTGCATATTTTCTTGCGTAATCTGAGAAGAATCGTCTTCTTGTTTTGCGTAAAACTGATTAATTTGATCATCAGTCATACCCAACTTTTTGTACCCTGCAATTTCTTTTTTTCGGGCTTCTGTTTGTTTATTCGAGCTTGCATCTTTCGCCTGTGCGCTTCCAGCACCCCCTACAGTTCCCATTCCGTCCGTAAGATCAGCAACATCTAGTTTCTGGGATGCATCATTAAAATTTTCCGGCCCAGTATCTTCAGCTCTAACATTACCTTGGGCGTCTCTAAATTTTGTTTCGTTCAAGCGTTCTTTCATAGCAGCTTTTGTTACTCCAAAATTTTTGGCAAGTTTATCCATCAATCGGTTTAACGCTGTATTATTTGCTTGTTTTGTTTTTAAACCTGCTCTTTCTCGCAAAGCTTTATGAATAGGTTTACCTTTTGAATCAATCAACGTATCAAGCGTTCCGTCTCTGGACGCCTCTAGTAAAGTGTTCGCGATTTTTTGTTCATTAGGAGAAAGTTTAAGTTCACCCAAAGTTCGTGCTAAACCGCCAACTTCTGTTGACTCATTAACAGCTATAGCCGTACTTCCAGCCTTATCTTCGGGGGAAAGAACTTCTTCTTTTGGTTTTGCGGCTTCTTCTCTAGCAGCAATCTCAGCGTCGACTTTATTTTGGAATGAAGTTCGACCAGCCTTATCTTTCTTATAGAACCCTGTTCGAGCGTTAAACGCCGTAGCTAAACCTGCGTTTTCCTCTTTACTATCCCAATCTTTTCCAAGTTTTTCTTCAACGTAAGAACGTTGCTCAGCTATAAGGTCTGTTTCGGGTTTAGGTTTATTTTTGTCTCGTAGCTTTACTACTTCAGAATAAGTATCTTCGTCAGGTATTAAAAACCGCATGCGTTCTTCAGACATTGTAAGCAATTCTGAATTTTTTGCGACTAAATCGCTTGCTATTTTCTTAGGTGTTTCAGGCTTTGCTTGCTTTGTTTTCTTGTCGTAATTCGATACTGGAATAATCGTGCCGTTGGCGATGCCTGCTGCGTGGGCGTCAAGCGCCGCGTTGTATTCTTCTATGCCAGCTTCTCTATCGTCTTTTGGTACAAAACTCTTCATAAATTTAGTAAGAAGGGCCTTATCTGCGTCAGGCGAACCACCATATTCACCCAAATCTTTTTTATATTGTTTAAACGCTTTACCGACTTCTGTTTCAGGGTTTACAGCGTCAGCTTCACGCGCTTTTTTTCTTTCGTTAAGAAATGTATCACGTGGCGTAAAAGATTTCGCAGCTTCAAGACGTGCTTCTTTTACTACGTCATCTGTTTCTTGTTGTATAACCTCTGCTTTTTGTTGTTCGGCTAGATTAGCAGCTTGCAACTGAGCTTCTTCTTCAACTAATTCTTGAGCTAAATCTCCATCTAGTCTAGTTTCTGAGTTTGCAGGAGGGGGCGTTCCACCACTTCGCATATCGCTTGCTTTTTTAAGTCCAAAAGCGGCAACGTCAGCAGGAGCCATAGCACCTTCGGCAAGACCTTCAACTAGTATTTCTCCCGGTCGAATCTCATCTCCTGTTGCAACTTGAGCTAAAAATTCACCAGTACCACCACCAATAGCTTGAACACCTGTTTGGGTTGCTATACCACCTAGATTAAATTTAGCTTTTGAAGCCAACCCAAGAAAAGCTAAATCCGTTGCAGCTATAATAGCGCCCCGAGTAAAACCCTTTTTCGATTGGTCGCTCATAAACTTTGTGTCTTTTACCGCCTCTAGCGCTTGGTTAGGGTCGCTTAAATCATATCCAGCTTCTTGGGCTTCACTTACAAGTTGTCCGTAGCGCTCTTGTAAAAAAGAAGAACCCCCCATTATTGCCATTGCTGCTTTTGGGCTTTTTCGTGCGGCTAACATTACCGCTGCTATCGTAGGCATTTGTTCACCTGCAACCTGCAACATAGCTGATGATGTCGCTAAAGGATCAGAGAGCGCTTGTAAAATTGCACCTTCTTTGCCGAACCAAGTATCGGATTCGATAATATTATTAAGCTGTTGTTCCGCAGCTTCGGTCATTGGAAACAGTTCATTTTTCCATTTATTTACATCATACGCTCGTTTAACATACTTAGCCGCTAATGCATCTAGTTCTTCGACAGTCTCATTATCAGACGACCAATCAAATATTTTACTAGATAAAGATCGTTCTCCTCCCTCAGCAGCAAGTTTGGCATCTCTTGCTTCTTTTGCTTCTTTAGCACGAGCTAGCTCAGACAGCTGTTCTGCCCTCGACACATTTGTGAGGTTATATAAATTAATTGAACCCCTTGCGAGAGTATTTCCAAGTCCTTTCCAAAACCCTTCTGGAGCTTCTTTTGAATCAGACCTTGCAGCAAGCATTTGGGCGAGCCGTTGTTTTTGAGCTTCGTTTAAACTGCTTTTCCCAAGATCATCTTCTTCGTCGTAAATAGAAGGGCCGCTACCTTTGTTTAAAACTCTATCTAAATAATCACGTTGCGCTTGGTTCATTAGTCACCCAATCTAATAAGTTCTGCTCTTTCCGAATCGCTTAGCTTTAACCATTCTTCATTTGGTATTCCAGCAGGAGGTTCGCCTATTAAGCCAAGACCTTGTTTTACCATATTTGTATACTCTAGTAATTGTTGGGCCCCATTTTCATCATTACTAAGCGAATCAGCCATTAAAGCATAAGTATCACCAGTTACCCATGAATTATACGCTTTTTGAGCAACTTTATCATTCCAAGTTAGACCAGCTTCTTGTGATACTTCTTGTTTTAGTTTTTGAGTTTGGGCTATAGCTAAATCGCTACGCACTTTTAAATTATCTTGTTGAAGCACCGCAGTATACTTGGCAGTATCGTTAAGTATTTCTTGATGAGTTGTACCTGCTTCAATTGAATCAATTTCGGCCGCAACTTTATCAAGTAGCGCCTGTGATTTTTCTCTGCCCGCCAGCAATTCAGCAAGACCGCCAGCATTGCCAAACGTAGTCAGTGCTTGTGCATCTTGTAAAGCTGTAGCCAAATCTGGCGAATCTAATAAAGTTCTTACAGCGTTACCATTTTTACCTGTTTCGACAATGCTAACGCCTCCATCTTTGGTACGTGTAATGTTAATACCAAAATCGTCTCCATTTTTTTTGTCAAAATATTCAGCCAACCCTTCAAAATCTTGGTTTTGTAAAAGAGATGCAACTTCGTTTTGAATCTTTAACCCTTCATTAGCTATACCCGCAATTTCTGCTGCGGTATATTCGTTAGAAAGTTTAGCTGCTCTACCTGGATCAAACTGCCCAACAATACTTATAAAAGCATCTGCTGCCTCTCTACCCGTTTTATACGCCCCTGCTTGATAATTTTGTGCGTACTTAAGAAAACCAGCAGACTGTAGAACTTCAAGTTCTGCTGCGTTTTTGTCAGAATTAGCTTTTGCTATACGAGTTTTAAGCTCTGTTTCAAACGCTTTTTTGTCTAAGTTTTTAAGAGATAACCATGTTTCACTCTCAGCAATTGATTTGTCGTTTGCTAAATTTTCTGCTTTTATTGTAGTATCTTTGGTTGCCTCAGCAATTATATTTTGTATAGCTTGTGACTTAGCCGACATTTCGGTTAGTTCGGTATTTTTCACAATCTGCTCAATTTGAGCGTCTAATAAGTCGCCTAAACCCAGATTTCTTATAGCTTGTTCTTCAGCATTATTAGCCGTTAGGCCTTCTTTTGCTTTAAGTAACGCTATTTCAGCATCAAACTTTTCCTGAAAATTCGTATTGTCGTTTATAAGACCTTGCGTTACTGCCTTAACTTGATTTATTTGCTCGCCAGTTAACGCAATTTTTGATTTTAGCTCTGCGTCTAAATTAGCTAATTCTATTTTTTCTTTTTCTGCGCTTGAAATTATTTTTTCTTGATCAGCTATTATACTTGCTACGTAGCTGTCGTCGCCTGCAGCTTCTATAATTCCTTTATTGAGCTCAATTTTTTTTGTTAACTCTGAAATTTGTGCATCACGGTTTAGCCCTTTTGTGCTATCGTTAATCCAATTTTGTATACCAGCATCTGAGGCCTCATACCCCGCCTGTTTAGCTGTTTGTCTAATTAATTCGATATCGTAAGGTAATGTTCCCACTATTTCTTGGGTTTGCGCGTCCAGTTGTTTTATTCTGGATTGATTTAATCCAATTTCTGATTCTTTTTCTCTTACAGCAAGTTTCCCTAAAAGTTCAACTTGGTTATTAAAAATTGCAGCACTTAAATCATTTGATCTTTTTTGTTCTTCTAAATTTGCAAGCTGTTGACGAACCTGTAATCCTTTTTCAGCGTCACCGTATTTAGTGTATATATCGCCAAGTGCTTTATAGCGAGCGGTCTCTAACGCATTACCTTCAAGCGCTTTACCTGCTTTTGCGTCCCACCCAAGTCCACCTTTAGCTGTAAATCTTTCGTCGTCCATAATACGAGACGTTTCGATATTCGTTCCAATTTTTTGAAATGTGCCATAAACAGCATCAAAATTTTCGGCAAATTCCTGCCACGGTGATTTACGCGCCATGTTGTATCTCCTTAAGTTCAATTCCTAAGAGATCGTACTTCACCCCTTTAAATCCATAATCTGTATCATGCACCGCTTCTGGGTAGCTGAGTTCTACTTCATCAGCCATTACTCCACGGAATCGACGTGTAGTGTCTCCTATATAGTTAAACTCATAAAGAGTTAGTGCTGTGCGTTGATCAACGCCAACTTCGACAATATTTTCTTTAATTTTACGATCAGACCCTCCAAAAGCAGTATACGCTGAAGCTGCGCCTCCAAGGGCTCCTCCAATATCACCTAACAAACTACCAGATGTATTAATATATGTTTGAGCCTGATTATTTAACACGTTACCGAGTCCTTGTATTTGCATGCCTTGGCCGGAACCTATTGTACCTGCGCCAATTGCCATATTACCCATATAATTCTGGCCCGCAGATTGGGCACTTTGTCCTGCCGCTGAACCTGCACCTGTAGCACCGCCATATGCGGCAGCTGACGCACCCGCTAAACCACGACCTAGTCCCGCCGCATCGAGTTGTCTAGCATAACCCATTTGTTCGGCTTGAGTTCTTGAACCTGTCATAGCATTCGCTCGCATTGCTGCCTGCTGTAACCCCGATGCGTTTTGCATTCCTGCAAATCTTCCAGAATTAGGGTTTGCCCCCATTGCAGCCATTGCTCTTTGATTCTGTTGTTGTGATATACCAAATGCTCTTCCAGCATCCGCCGCAGCTTTCGACGCGAGTTCGTTTCGATATGCTTCGGTGTTCATCCTCTGTGCATCTTGTACAATTGATCTTTCAAGAGGACGATATGTATCTCTTTGGTAGTTATAATAATCTCTAGCTTGCGCCATCTGTTCGTTTTGGGCGTCTACTTGTTGCCGTGCTATACCTTCAAGAATAGGAGCAGAACGATCATACTGTTGTCTTGCGAAGTCTAGTTGCTCACGACCGAGCTCACCCTGAATACGTGCAGCCTCATTAGACGCCTCTGTTAATGGAGTGTAGTCGGGAGCTTCGACGGTGTTTTTTCCCATAATCTTTTTCCTCTCATATAGTTCTCGGGCCAAAGCACGAGTATTAATACATCTTG
>Ga0115011_10003075_pt1 | contig 11417 bp, 6 predicted proteins | sample TroAtlMetagenome_2_FD_88705 | JGI IMG/M metagenome (GOLD analysis project Ga0115011, IMG submission 88705) | Marine eukaryotic phytoplankton communities from Atlantic Ocean - Tropical Atlantic ANT8 Metagenome | ecosystem: Environmental > Aquatic > Marine > Oceanic | place: Tropical Atlantic... | reverse complement strand
TTAACATCTAGATCGTTGTAAATTGCTGTTAATATATTTTTATCGTATGGTTCAGTTTCAACACCTTGTAGTTGTTTGATTACAATTTGGTCCACAGAATCAAATTTTTGCACTTCGACTGTTGGCTGTTGTGCCTTGTCGACTTGTTCTGGTATTAGTTGTAGTTCTCTCAATTTGTATTTGTCTATAAATGTTTCTCTGACAAAGTTCGCTTCTTCATATGAAATTTTTATATCCAGCGTGACCCTCACATACATTTTTGGTTTTAGATATTTGTCGGGGTCAGCCAACAGGTCACTTATCTTTATTGTGATGTACCTTGGCATGTCTGGCCAGTTGATGTATTTCGGTTTGCCACCCATCTCTAGGATCATCATGCCCCTGTCGTCGTCCCAAGCGTCTGCGTAGTTGTGTGGGAAAGCGTTGCCCATGTATGTTACGTTTTTCATTATCTGTCTTTTATGGAAGTGTCCAGAGAATACCTGTCCGCAACCTGCAAAATGATCTGTTTGTATTCCGCCCACGTCTGGCATCTCTACCATTGCATTCATTTTGAAATATGGCAGTTCAAAGTGTCCAAACACATATTGTTGTTTCATTTTTTCAATTTTTTTCCATTCATCTCCCACTATCCATGGAATGATTGCAACATCATCTTCAACTATCCATTCGTTGACAATGTGTATGTTTGGAATGTTTCTAATAAACTCCATGGAATTGATTTCTCTTTTCTCCCTGTAGAACAAATCGTGATTGCCCATTATCACATACACTTTTTCAAACGCTTTACCAAGCCTCTCCATGTTAGAAACTGTGTAGTTCATTGTGGAAACGTTTGTGCTTGATCTGTGATGGTGCCAGTCACCTAGGAATATACAAGTTTCACAACCTTCTGCTTTGGCCTGTTCTATGAACCAGTATATGAATGCCTCACAGTCATCGTTGTGTATACGACTGTTGCCTTTCATCCCAAAGTGTATGTCCGTGAAGCAGGCTACCTTTTTAAAGAATGCCATTTATTACCACCTCTTCTTGACTATTGGTTTGTGTTTAGACATGTCGACTTTTTTTGAATTAACACTTGCATAATCTTCAGAATCCAGTTTTCCTTTTTTCTTGAGTGCTTTGTTTAGTTTTATAATTCCGGTCTTGTTGACTTGCCTTACTTCCCCGTGTACGGTTTTCATACGTTCTTTGTATGCAACAGTGTTTGCCGTATTTTCGTTTTGTCTAGTAAACGAAGGCATCATGTTGTTTTGCTCTAATAAGTCGTCTCTAATTGACTGATTTTTCTTTTCAATGTTTAGTATCCTCGTAAAACTGTTTGTTATGGCCGCTGTGTAATATGCGAAAGGGTTGTCTGATTTTGATTCATCAAACTGTAAACCAATCTGTGACAGTTGCATCAGTGCTTGTGACTGCATCTCGTCGTTGTAGGTGTAACCTCTCCAGTTGGATCTTGTTCCATATCTCTCACATAGTTTCATGTACATCATTGCCAGTTGGTTTGTCATTTTGCCGTGGTCTGCTGAGAAATTTCCATTGCTCATTCCTCCCACCCAGTGTGATTTCCCAACACATATTAGTTTTCCTTTTTTATCCAATCGGTAGTGCTGGAATGGTGGGAAGTTGACCTTGGTGTGATGATCCGCTGTTGTTTTTGGATTCTTCTTCCTTTCGGAATCCATAGGTATATGATCAAACGTCATAACCCGGAACACTAGGTTTGTTTTGTCGATCTTCCTTGGAGAGATAGTGTAATCAGACAATTTAATTTTCTTCTTGCCCTCGGCTTTGGCCTGTTCCCATGCTTGGTTCGACAATCGTTTGGCCTGGTTCTTTTTGGCTTCCGCTATGGTCCTAATGTTGATCTTCTTCAGATTGGGCACTATGACATCATACCCTGCGTCCTCTGGCGTTATGTATGAACAGTAGGTGTTCTTGCTGGCGTGTATCTGTGCCAGTAAATCTCTGTTGTTTAAGTACTTTACTCTTTTCATAATTTTCTGTGTTATTGGGTAAAAATGACCACAAACAGGTCTGTTAGAATCGTGCCGTAAGGTAATTAAGTGCGCCTAAAATTGTGCCTATAAATATAGTTAAAGTATACGAAATTTTACAATGGAAAGCAACCTTTAATATGATCAAAAAAACACTGGGTGGTGTAATCAAAAATGTAGTCGGAGGAGCATTTAACAAAACTCTGAGTAGACTTATGGGTTCAGGTATTTCCACGGACAATCGTATGGTCCAAGCAAGGGCAAAGTGGTCGGGCAGGAATGACAAAAAAGACTGGCGTGTGAGATTACAAGTACCAAACTCAAACGAACTACAAAGATTCTTTGATTTTGCCAACAATCCTATCATGAAACCACTCGCAGAATCCAATGGTATTTTCTGGCCACTGACACCGATGATGCAGATCCAACACTCTGCTAACTACGATGCTTTGGCAATGACACACAGCAACATGCCACAACAGGCATATGGTCAATCACAAGTAGACTCATTGAACATCATAGGTGAGTTTCCAGTACAGAACTCCGAAGATGCCAAGCATTGGGTAGCAACAGTAAATTTCCTAAGGACAGCAACAAAGATGTTTTTCGGTCAAGACGATGGCACAGGGTTGAAAGGAAATCCACCACCTATTTTGCATTTGTCAGGCTATGGAGACCACATGTTCAATAAGGTCCCGGTGGTAATAAACAGTTTCAACGTTGAACTACGACAGGGCATAGATTACATATCAACAGTACAAACCCAAGTAGGTTACGGACAAGGTAGAGTTGATCGAGGGTTGGCGGAACGTGTTCAGTCAGGCCAGGACCAGTCATGGGCACCTACACTATCAAACATATCTGTGTTGGTGACACCTATATACAGCAGAGATTCTATGAAGACATTCTCAATGAAGAGATTCGTTAGAGGAGAGTTAAATGGCAAGGGTACTAATGAGGTAGGATTTATCTAATGGCAAACTATTCAAACACTTCACCTTACTTCGAAACAGAAATGAGATCCACATACCTGGATGTGTTGAATCCACGAACGTTGACAATGGAGGATGACGATCAGAGTTACACAATAGAAAGAACCTATGCATACAGACCAGACCTTCTTGCATACGACCTTTATGGAACACCTAGGTTATGGTGGGTGTTCGCACAACGTAATCCAGACCAAATAGAGGATCCGATATACGATTTCAAACCAGGAGTAATAGTTAAACTACCAAAAAAAGAAAACGTGTTAAAAGATTTAGGACTATAAACTAATGAAAGTTTATAATAAGATAGTTTACGACAAAGACAACAACATCATAGAAGAAGATTCCTACGATTACAACGGCCCTGTTGCCCAGGCCAGAAAGGCTTATAAATCTGGAACGGCACGAACATCAAAAAATACCACGTCAAACTCTAGCAATGGTCAAAAATTCCAAACAAGATTCAGTGGCAATAAAAATTTACACAAAAAGACTATAGGACGTGTCGATCTTAATGATTATAAGGGACACCACGCACAGGAAGAACCAAGTAACGATGGCGACGGATCCTCAAACTCTTACGAATATAAAAAAGTTAAAAAAAATATCTCGGAGAATTTGGTTCCTAATCCACTTTTCAAATATGCCAGTTACAACACAATATTCACACTGAGTGCAATGACCCAGGCCGAGCTTGAGAACCCAGAAACACTGTTGAAGGGTGCTCCACATGACATCATAGTAAGAAGCGGAGGAATCGGAGATCCGCTAACCAACAGCGGTAGAGCTCAGTCGTCGGTGGCGAGAGAAATACTTTCAGAAAAGGCACAGCAGTCGACAGACGATGCACAGGCAAACCTAGCACGTGGACGTGACCTATACTTCAACAGAGTTCAGATGACTAACTTTCCGAGTTTGAATGAGAAACGTAGGCTCACTTCGGTTACGAATATTGAAATGGAAATAACAGAACCAATGGGAATAAGCCTTTTAGACAAGATACGTGGTGCGGCCGCCAACTGCAACTACTTGGATCATATCAATGCTCCATATTTGTTAACAATGGAATTCAAAGGGTATGACGAGCTAGGCAACATAATATCAGAGAAAGAACAAAAAACACTCAAAAGGATGATACCTGTTAAGTTGATTCAGATGTACATAGGTGTAAACCAAGGTAGTACTGTCTATACCATGAAAGCAATACCCTACAACGAACATGGATTTTTAAACCATCACGTCTACCTGCGTACTTCGGGACAGATACTGGCAGGTAATAACATACAAGAGGCAATGAACAATGTCGCTAACCTATTGAACAAACAGGTAAAGGATGAAAAGAACGACCAGTTGATTGAGATACCGGACACATTCCATATCGTAGTCGATAAACTGTTCAGAGATGAAAAACCAATGCAGGGTAATTTAGGTACCATGGACATAGCAGTGGGAGAGCAAGATCAAGAATTCTCCAACGTTGGAGTTGGTGGACAATCACCAGGACCACAGAGAGGCCAAAAAGGCAAGAAACCAAGAAAGGCCGGAACTGTCAAACAGGGAGACAACATACTCACTATAATATCAGAGCTGATGAAATCACTCCCAAGGTTCCAGGAAGAAGGATCTATAGACAAATTCATGGCCAAGATCAAGGACAGCACCGAGGAAATGTATTTTGACTACTTCATGATCGAAGCCAGTGTGATTCCGGATGATTCACAGTTTGACCGTCTAAGGGGTATCCATCCTAGGAAAATAACTTACAACATAGTTCCGTACAAGGTACATGCTTATTCTCTTGCGGAACCAGGTACCAGCACAGGTACCAATTTTGAACCATTTGTCAAAAAGGACTACAACTACATATTCACAGGCGACAACGTGGACATATTAGACCTCAATATAAATTACAAAGTGGCCTATTTTTCATCCAAGCTCAAAGACATAGAGGGTAAAGCCAGTGGAGACAAACTGGCTAGTAAACCAACAAAACCAGAAACGGTGAAAAAAGGAGATCCAGAAACAGTGGATCCTTTTCTTGGACCAGGCTTCATACACCAATCACAAGTTGGAGTAGCCAAATCAACAACAAGTGGTATAAACAAAGGACCTTCCACAGCGTTAGATCAACGTCTGGACGCACTGTCAAATCCAAAAGGAGACATGGTCAAGGTAGACATGACTATTCTAGGTGATCCAGCATACTTAGGGCAGAGCCAGTTTATACCTACCACTGCCGACAATGCCTCATTAGCCAAAGACCAGAAAAAACTGTCATTCTCAGCGGGCAACAGAAAAATCTGGAACGAGATATTTGGCAACTACAACATGGGGTTTGGAGACACAGTGGTAAGGCTGACCTTCCGTTCGCCAACAGATGTCAACGAAAAACTCGGTATATACGAGATTGCTGAACAGGAGCAGATACAGTTCTCCGGTTTGTACAGAGTGATAAAGGTAATCAGCACATTCGCAGAAGGCAAGTTCACGCAGGTGCTTGAGATGGTAAGATTCAAAAACCAGGGAGACAAACCACAGGCCTACGCAGAGAAATCTTACATAAAACCAAACATTCATACGGTCATGCATGAAGGCAGATTAGTAACTTTAGGAGAGTACAATGAGGCAAGGGCAACCATCAGAGAAAGTTTCAGGGGATATGTAGAGGGCAAGATAGACAAATTAAAAGAAAAACTAGGGGTTAATATACACAGGAAATAACAATGTCAGGACTACACAATTACGTCAGCGGTGACGCTTCAACTCCCAAGGCACCAGGTGTCAATGAGGATTGGGGTAAACTATCACCAGGACCATACGTGGGTGTGGTCAAATCAAACAACGACCCCTTAAGGGCAGGCAGGCTCAAAGTGCTGATACCTTCACTAAAAGGTAGCACTGGGTCAGACTTCGATGGTCTTATAGACTGTGACTACCTGTCTCCATTCTATGGCAACAAAGGATTATCATATATCAAGCAAGGATACAAACACACAGACTCCCAGTTCTCATACGGATTCTGGGCAGTGCCACCTGACCTAGAGACCAGGGTACTGGTGATATTTGCAGAGGGCAAGATAGAGGAAGCGTTCTGGATAGGATGTGTGCAGGAACCACTAACAAACCACATGACACCGGGTATAGCCTCTTCTTTCAGAACAAAAGACGAAAATAACCAGAGCACCCAAGATGAATACGGTTCGGAGAATCTACCTGCAGGTGAAGTCAACAGACTCATGGACATCAATGAAAACAATTTTGACCAAGCACCCATGCCGATACACCCACTTGCAGACACATTAATGACGCAAGGTCTGAGCAAGGACAACATCAGGGGAAACACAACATCATCAGCACAAAGGGAATCACCTAGCCAAGTTTTTGGTATGAGCACACCAGGTAGACTCAATCCTGGCGCAACACCTGTAAAGGTTGGAGCAAAAGATTCCGAGGCTGAGGCCATAGTGGACAGGTTGGCCGGACACACATTCGTTATGGATGACGGTGCAGTGGACGGTACAAACCAATTGACAAGATTACGTACGTCATCAGGACACCAGTTGCTGATGCACGACTCAGAAGGAATAGTGTACATAGCCAACGCATCAGGTAACGCCTGGATAGAGATGAACAGGGAAGGCAGGATAGACATCTACTCAGGAGTGGGCGGAATAAACATGAGGACAGAAGGTGACTTCAACCTACACTCCGACGCCAACATCAACCTACACGCCGGTCAGAGTGTACGTATGTCGGCACCAGGAACAGATGACGTGTATTACACCCCGGAGGACATATCGGTCAAGAAAGGACAGAAGTCAACTGCCGATATAAAAATTCCTAGGAGACCAGGAGAGATATTAATGTCAACGGACTATCTGCAGACAATGGCAGACAAAGGTGTGTTCACAAGTTCCCAGAACGGAGAGATATCCACATTTTCCAAAGGTGGTATGTTCTCATACACAGACGGACAGGTGCTAGTGGGAGCCGGAGGTCAGATACACTTGGCCGGTGCACAGGTGCATTTCAATTCAATTCAGGCAAGTGAGAAGTGGGGACCTAAGTGGTTAAAACCATCTGAAGTTGGCATGGAGCCTAGACTTGAGGGAGATGTGGAATTGGCCAAGAAGGGCGTAGAGCCATTGGAACCATTCACCAAACAGACCAAAACAACAGTACACAGATTCATAACACACGAACCAGTGCCAAGGTTCAAAGGATTCTCAGCCGACGGTGTAATGCCGAGTTTTGATGAAACCGATGACCAGATGGACACTAAAATGTGGTACAAACTTTCAAGCACACCAGGAACAGTGGAATACATGGAACAGCAAAACAGAATTAGTACTAATGGTTCTGTAAGGCTTGGACAGTTCCAGGTTGACATGGAAAGAACCATTAGGGACAGGATGGGAACATCCACAGATCCCAAAAAGGCAAGGGAGATACTGGCAGATGTTGGGAAATTTTATGACAAGAAATTTAACATAGCCTCTTTAGCAAAAGACAAATGGGACATAGCAGACAGCATCAGCAATAAATTCGCAGGGTTCAATGTTTCAGACAAAGCAAGTGATGTACTCAACAACACAACGAAGAAACTAGCAAACCAGGTCATAGATACGATCTCAGGTTCACAGGCAGTCGCTATGTTCAAGGACAATGTTTTCGTGAACCAGGCAGGAGAACTTTTTGCATTGGGTGGAGGAGCAGACTTCTCTAAACTTGCGGCAGGTGACGCCAAAGGATTCGCAACAGATGTTGGGACCAAGGCACTATCTAATGTGGCTAACAACGCCTTCCAGAAAAACGTTGTAGGAAACCTAACTAAGAAGGCCATAGGAGTGGACAAGTTTGGAAACACCATATACTCAAGGACAGGTCTTCCAACAAACATAGGCGGAGTGGACATATCAGGCATCGCAGGCAACATCAACATAGCCAATCTTGCATCCATAGGTGACCTTAAGGCCGCAACCAACGTGTTCAAGAACGTGGTAGCAGGACAGGTAACATCTGCAGTCACACAGACGGCAGTGTCGGCAATAAAAGGACAAGCATCGTCCTTCTTAACAGGATTTTTAGGAAAAAGCACAGCAAGAGAATTAGCCCGTCAAGGTGGAATAAATGCGGCCAGCAGTTTAGGACTTAAGATAGGAGCAACCAAGTTACCACAACTCCTAGGAGGAGCAACGATAAGTTCAGTGGCATCATCGATTGGTAGTTTCTTCAGTTCAGGATTCAGTTTCTTGAGTGATGCAAGGCTGAAAGAAGACATAAGACTTGTTGGCAAATCGCCAGCGGGAATAAACGTTTATTCATTTAAATACAAACAACTGCCTGGCAGGTACATGGGAGTGATGGCACAGGAAGTTCCATGGGCAAGGCACATGACAGACACTGGTTATTATGCTGTGGATTACAGCAAGGTGGATGTGGAATTTAGGAGGTTACATTAATGGCATACGGTGATTCAGGTGATAGTGGCTCAGGCGCTCTGTCAGACAAGCAAGTTTCCTTCAAAGGATTCAGCAGTCGTGCTGACCAGAAGAATTTCAAGTTGTATGACTTTGAAGTTGCCAAACAGGACCTGATCAACAGACTTTCAATTCGTAAAGGCGAACGTGTTGAGAACCCAGAATTTGGCACAATAATATACGATGCCATATTTGAACCATTCACAGAGGCTTTAAAAGATGCCATTATAGAAGATATTACGGCCAATCTCAATGCAGATCCACGTTTATCAACAGAGGATATCATAGTTTCTGAAGCAGAACAAGGCATATCAATACAGGCAACAATAACATATGTGCCATTGAACATCACTGAAAAATTACAGTTTAATTTCGATGAAAACTCGTTGCTACGCCTATCTTAATATACGCACTTAATTTAATACATAAATATCCATATAAACGATATGGCCACTACAGATAGACAAAACAGATTATTAGTTGCGGAAGATTGGCAGAAGATCTACCAGTCATTCCAGCAGGCAGATTTCAAATCATACGATTTTGAAACGCTACGTAGAACAATGGTAGCATACCTACGTGAGAATTATCCAGATGATTTCAATGATTTCGTAGAGAGTTCTGAGTACGTTGCACTTATAGATCTAATTGCCTACATAGCACAGGCTTTGAGTTTCAGGGTCGACCTAAACGCTAGGGAAAACTTCTTAGAAACAGCAGAAAGAAGAGACTCGGTACTGAGACTTGCACGTCTTATAAATTATAACGCTAAAAGAAACAAGCCAGCAACAGGGCTCTTAAAAATTAATTCTATGTCTACAACGCAGGACGTGGTAGACAGTTCAGGCACAAACCTAGCAAACCAAACAATTATTTGGAATGATTCTGCAAACAGCAATTACAGAGAACAGTTTATTGCAATATTAAACGCCGCTAACCAAACAGGACAACTTTTTGGAAATCCAAGGGAGTCAGGACCTATTGGTGGGATAGATACAGAAGTATACACTTTAAGTTCAAATCAGGTTGATCTGCCTTTGTTCAAGTATGTCAAGTCTATTGGCGGGATATCAAGACAGTTTGAAATAGTACCAAGCACTATAAACAATTCTGATTCAATATATGAATCAGATCCTATCCCAGGCACAGGATTGACTTACACTTATAGATCAGACGGAGGTGGTGACAGTTCTAACAACACAGGATTCTTTTTCTTATTCAAGCAAGGAACTATGCAGTATGCAGACTTCACGGTAGACACAGCAATTACAAATTACATTAGATCTATATCGGTTAACAATATCAATGACTCGGACGTGTGGCTGTACAAGTTAGATCCTTTTGGACAGATGTCAGAGAAATGGACACAGGTACCTGCACTGTCTGGAAACAACGCAATTTATAACTCTCTATCAGGCACAGAAAGAAACATCTACAATGTTGTTACTAAGGCAGATGATAAGATAGATCTAGTTTTTGGAGACGGAAATTTTTCTAATCTTCCTTTAGGATCTTTTAGAACATATCATAGGATAAGTGACAACGTAAAATATGCTATAACACCTGCAGACATGCAGAACGTGACTTTATCAGTCCCTTACACAGACAACTATGGAGCACAACAGAGCCTTACATTGTCAGTAGGATTAAAACAGTCGGTTTATAATTCCGCGGCCGCAGAAACTAGTGAGTCGATAAAAGAAAAAGCCGCACAGGTTTATTATTCACAGAATAGGATGATCACAGCAGAGGATTATCAAGTAGTACCCCTTTCAGCGTCACAGGAAATAGTAAAAGTTAGAGCCATTAACAGATCAGCCTCAGGAATTTCTAGGGCCAAAGAGATACTAGACCCAACAGGTGCATATTCAGATGTCAGCGTTTTTGCAGATGACGGAATACTATACAGAGAAGAATCTACACAACAATTTACTTTCACATTCAACAACAGAAGTGACATACAATCAATAATAGACGGTTCAATAGAAAACAAACTGAAACAACCATATTCTAGACACTTCTACTATTTCAAATATGGTACAAAAGATCTCAGCACATTGACTGCAACATGGAATTCAACTACCACATCTACAAACACCAATACAGGATACTTTACTTCTACAGGTGCATTGTCAATTGGTGATTTTGCAACTTCTAATTTCAAATTTGCAAAGCCAGGTGCATTGGTTAAATTTACTTCTCCAGACACACGAGGGTTTTTAAACGATTCCTTGGTTACAGCAGGAACCGACGACGCCCAAGACAGGAAATGGGCCAAGTTAGGTGCAGTAGTAGGAGATGGCGCAAATAGCGGTGTAGGTAACCTTGAGTCGGGCGTTGGACCTGTAACTTTGAGTAGTGTGATACCTAATGGTGCAGTTGCAAGTGCAGTAATACCAAATTTCACAACTTCATATGCACAAGACCTAGAGTTGGACATAATGGACAGAATAGAACAATTTGAAGAGTTTGGTCTAAGATACGACGTTAATTCGGAAACATGGAAAGTTATTACATCAACAAATTTAAGCACTTCGTCTATTTTCAGCCTTGACAACACAGGAGACACCTCAGCAACTAATTTAGATGCCAGTTGGTGGTTTAAGTTCACTAATGACGGAAACACATACACAGTGAAATACAGGAAGTTAGATTACATATTTGAATCTGAGTCACAGAACAAGTTTCACTACGACACAGAAGAAAAAATTTACGATTACAAAACAGGAAAGAGTGTTAAAGACACAGTAAAAGTACTAAAAACTAATTCATTGGTATCTACAGGCAACAGCATAGGTTACCCTATTATATGGCAAGTAACAGACACGGTGAAAGAAGCAGATGGATATCAGGACAACAGAAAAGTCAAAGTGGGATTCTTCGATGACGACGATGACGGAGTAGTTGACAATCCAGATATATTTGACATTATCATTGAGCCTACCCTC
>Ga0115011_10003074_pt1 | contig 11418 bp, 8 predicted proteins | sample TroAtlMetagenome_2_FD_88705 | JGI IMG/M metagenome (GOLD analysis project Ga0115011, IMG submission 88705) | Marine eukaryotic phytoplankton communities from Atlantic Ocean - Tropical Atlantic ANT8 Metagenome | ecosystem: Environmental > Aquatic > Marine > Oceanic | place: Tropical Atlantic... | reverse complement strand
CCAAGATGTCGTGCTGCAATAGTTTCTAAGACAGTAGACATTCCTACTAGATCAGCTCCCATTGTTGCAAACATCTTTATTTCAGCCGGTGTTTCAAAAGCACCTCCTAGTAAGCCCGCATAAACACCCTGAGGTAAAGTCGGGTCGACTTCTTGAGCTAATTGCCTTAACCGTAATGAATAGGCTTCAGTTAGATCCACAAAACGAATTGCCTTACCTTCTGGCGGAGCCGGTCCCGCCATCGGAGACTGACCCATAAGGTTCAATTGATCAGAAATAAGTACTGGCTGACCGACAGGCCATTCAGGATTCAGTCCACCTGCCGCATTAGTCAAAATTATAGTTTTACAACCTGAAGCTACTGCTACGCGAACACCGTGGACGACCGTATCAACTTTGTGACCTTCATATAAATGCGCCCTGCCACCTAGAACAAGTACATTTTTGGCGTTTACTTTAAGAGAACGGATTAAATTACGATGCCCTAATACAGTCGGTTCGGGGAAACCAGGCAAAGTCGCCATTTCAACTTCAGCCGAAATTTCTCCAATCTCATCTATCGCTGAAGCCCATCCAGAGCCAAGAACCAAAGCAATATCATGATTATCAATACCAGTTTTGTCTGCCAAAACTATTGCAGTCTCCTCAGCAAGAGAGTATGGATCAAGGTCTGTCATTTTTCTACTCCATTAAATTCCTGAAAACTAAAACCGTGTTTTCACCAAAGATTTAACAATCTCAAAATAATTCTATAAACAAACCTCAAGTAATTTGCTCAAGGCCATTAGATGGATCTTAAGCCACTCTAAAAACATCCTACTAATAACTATTTTTGCAATAAAAAAGAATTTTTAAGATAGTTATATATACGTGAACGAAATACCGATGTTGAAAATATCTAATGAAATTAAAGAAGCTTTAAGCGAGAAAAAACCTGTTGTTGCTTTAGAGTCGACTCTGATCTCACATGGGCTTCCTTCTCCACTTAATGTTGATGTAGCTCTTAACGCTGAATCAGTGTTAAGAGATTTGGAAGTTGTGCCAGCTACTATCGCGTTGATCGATGGCTATCTACGCGTAGGAATTACTCGAGAAGAAATCGAACTATTGGGTTCTAGTGGCAAAGTCACAAAAACAAGTTTCAATAATTTAGGCGAAGTAATTGCCAATAAGTCATTGGGTGCAACCACTGTGGCATCCACTATGTTCGCTGCTTATCTTTCAAACATTAAAGTTTTCGCTACCGGTGGAATTGGTGGAGTTCATCGCGGATCTGATGGCGATGTATCAGCTGACCTTAAAGCTTTATCGGATATACCTGTTGCAGTAGTTTGTGCAGGTGTTAAATCAATACTTGATATACCAAAAACACTGGAAGCTTTAGAAACGCTCGGCGTACCCATAATTGGTTATAAAACAAAGATCTTTCCTGAATTCTGGACACTCGGTAGAGACTTAGAGTTAAAAATTGTCGCATCAGAAGCAAAAGAAGTTGCTCATCTGTTAAAGGCACATTGGGAAATTGGATTAACCACAGGTCAACTTGTAGCTGTTCCAATACCAGAAGATAAATCCGTAGACACAAAAATTGTTGAAGATGCTATAAACGAAAGTCTGAACGAAGCAGCTACGGCTGGTATTAAAGGAAATGCCATTACTCCTTTTCTTTTAACAAAAGTCTCAAATGCAAGTGGAGGACTAACTCTTGAAGCAAATGTCGACTTAATTTTGAACAATGTGCAAGTTGCAGGTGAAATAGCCGTTCAGATGGCTGAGACTAGCTAACGTTAAGCAGAGACTCAGGATTTTCAAGACCTGATTTTACCGTGCTTGCAAAATCAGCTGCTGGAGCACCATCCAAAACACGATGATCCCAAGTAAGACTTATCACCATTCGGGATGTTTTTCGCGGAGTCTGGTCATCCCAAGTTGTATCTTCACGAATCCTACCTACACCTAGAATCGCTGCATTAGGAGGATTAATAACTGGTGTAAAACCATCAACTCCGAACATTCCTAATGAGGAAACAGAAAAAGTTCCTCCTTCAAGATCTTCCAAAGCTAATTTACCGTCTCGAGCTTGACCAGCTAGACGGGCAGTATTTTGAGCGATTTCATCTAGAGAAAGTTGATCGGCATTTCTTACAACAGGCACAACTAGCCCATCACTCAAAGCAACAGCCATACCAATGTTTATTTCGCTCAACTGAAGGATTTCATTTTCAAGCATTTGAGAATTTAATTGTGGATGTTCTTTCAAAGCTCGAGCTACTGATGCAATAACAAAATCTGTATAACCTGGTAATTGATCACCGCTTTTCATCTCTTTTCGTAAAGAAATTACGTTATCCATTTCAACATCGAGGTGAAGAGTCAGTTGTGCCATCGATTGAAGACTTGAATGCATTCGGTTGGCTATTACTTTCCGCATTCCTGTTAACTGAACCCTTTCCCCTTCACCGATAGGTTCATAAAAAAAGTTTTCATGGTTTTCTTGTGTAGACCCTGAAGAGTTCTTTATATGTGCTTGAACATCAGATTTTCTGATCTTTCTATCTGTTGAAGATGCCTGTACTGTGCTTAGATCTACTCCCAGTTTTTGTGCTTCGTTAACTGCGGCTTGAGAAGCATTATTATCTGAAGTCTCTGGAACAGAGCTGCTTAATGGGTTTGCTCCAAATGCTTCAACATCCTCAATTACTATTCTTCCACCAGGACCGCTTCCGGAAATCAAAGAAAGGTCTATTCCTTTTTCTTTTGCGAGTCGTTTTGCAGCTGGGGAGGCTGCAATGCGCCCACTCTTTGTTTTAGCTTCTTTTCCTGGTTTTTCATTTTGTTTGATAGCTGTTGTCTCGTCACTATTAACTTCTGGTGTCTCTGATATTTCGGGTGGTTCTTCGCCTTCTTCTAAAACCCAACCCAAAACCACGCCACATTCAAATACTTCACCAGATTTACATAGCTGATGTAAGCGTCCTTCAGCTTCAGCTTCTATCTCGGTTTCTATTTTGTCAGTCTCTATTGAAGCAACAGGTTGTCCTTGGCTAACGGTCTCTCCTGTGTTTACTAACCACTCAGTCAAGGTGCCTTCCATCATGGTTAAACCCAATTTCGGCATATAAATAGGTGATGACATATTAAGAATTCCTCTTCCTAAGAAATACTTTATTGGCTGCTGCTGTTTGAATGGCAAAAGTAGGATCTATAACTTTTGGTCCACTGCGTAAAACTGTAGCCTTTGCTGATTCATTTTCTCCCATTACAAAATCTCTTTCTCCATCAAATGCCAATACTCCGGGGCCATTAAGTTCAATTGTCTCACCAAGTCCCACTTCTTTAATGTCTACAATTCCAACATCAGATACTGAACCAGGCATGATAGGAGCGAAAACACCTTGCTTTGCTTTTGGGTCACAAATAACTGAAACAGCTGATTCGTCGTCAAAATAAACTGGTTTGCTTCGTCCGGCAATTGAAGCGAGCCCTATAGAAGCTGGGTTAGCAATTGCTGCTAAAACTTGTTTCACTGAATCGGGTTTAACGACAGCTCTGCTACCGGTCAGTCGGTCATCCACCAGAACCACATCAACCAAAGCCAAATCTTTAATCCCATTTGGTAATTCAACATGAATTACCTTTGCCTGCTTAGATACTTCCTCAATTAGTAATTCACCTGCAGCAAGAAGCCCTGCTGCAGTCCCAGCAACAGTTGGATCAACCATAAATGGAAAAACATTATTGGTTCCAGTAGAAATTGGCAATAAAGGAGCGTCTAACCATCCCAATACCAGATCTCGTTGAGTTCCATCACCTCCTAGGGAAATGATCGATTTAACTCCTTCTTTTTTAAATATTTCCGCTGCTTCTGTGGTGTCCGTTCGTCTACCTTCAGGATGAAATGACATTTCTTGGATTTTGCTGCCGAGATTTAAACCATCAACAGCTCTTAATCCCAGATTCCTAAAGTCATTAGCTAATAAAACTTTTTCTGCTCCTGCGTCTATTGCACCCAAAACGCAACGTCTTAGAATCTCAATTTTGCTTCTATCACTGTTCAGCGATGCAGCAGATATAAACCTACGAACATCTTTCCCTGCTAAAGGATTTGCAATTAACCCGACTGTTGTCACCTGTTTTGAAACCTCAAAACAAGTTCTTTATGCCAGCAACTATACGTTCTACATCTGGAATATATTGTTTTTCCAAAACTGGGCTGAACGGTATTGGACTAAATGGTGCCGCAACTCTTTCTATAGGGGCATCAAGATAATCAAATGCCTGTTCCTGGATCTGAGCTGCTATCTCTGCTCCGATACCACCGAATCTAACAGCTTCATGGACAATTACTAAATGACCAGTTTTACTCACCGACTCCACTATTAGATCGATATCTAGTGGTTGAACAGTTCGAGGATTAATCAGTTCGCAATCTATTCCTTCGTCAGATAATTTTTCTGCTGCACCTTTTGCCTCATCCACCATTCTCCCTATTGCAACAACAGTTACATCGCTTCCCTCTCGAATAATATGGCCTTCTCCCAGAGGTATCTCAAATAATTCTTCAGGCACGTGACATGTATCAGCAAGTTTCCTTTTGTTGATAATAAAAACAGTCGGATTATCTTCACGTACACATGCTGTTAACAGTCCTTTTACTTCATAAGCATCTGATGGCATGGCTACTTTGAGACCTGGGACATGACAGAGCATAGCTTCGAGGCTTTGACTGTGCTGGGCCGCTGCTGAAAGCCCTGCCCCTCCAGCTGTGGTGATTGTTAAAGGCAATTTAGCTCCGCCACCAAACATGTATTTGAGCTTGGCTGCTTGATTTACTATTTGGTCCATTGCTACACAGATGAAATCCATGAACATTAAATCGACAACAGGACGGAGACCTTGAACTGCCGAACCGATTCCTAGACCTATGATTGCCTGTTCTGCAATCGGAGTATCCACAACTCTGTCTTCACCAAACTCTGGTTGAAGACCGCGGAAATAACCAAAAACTCCCCCGTGTGCACCTACATCTTCACCCGCTACGAAAACCGATTCGTCTTCTCTCATAATTTGCGCCATGGTTTCGACTACTGCTGCCCCATAGCCAAGTTTGCGTTCAGCTGAGTTAGCTTCATCGCTACTTGCTTCATTTGCACCTTCAAAAATATTGTCCGGACTCATGAAGATTCTCCATTCGTATAAACGTCTACCAGCATGTCTTCAAGTTCAGGGAACGGGCTGTTTTCAGCAAATTCAACAGACATGTCAACTTCTTTTTGAATTTCATCTTTAATAGCTTGAATTGATTCAGCATCCATGACTCCTGAATCAATCAGACGAGTCTCGTGCACCACTAAAGGATCGCGTTTCCTCATTTCTTCTACTTCCTCGTCTGTTCGATAATTAGAAGCAGTCCCTTTTACTCCAACATGGTCATAAAAGCGGTACGTTTTACATTCGAGCATCATTGGACCTTCACCATTTCGAATCTTTTCAATCGCTAATGAGGTTGCTTCGAAAACTGCTACAGCATCCATCCCATCAACAATTGCCCCAGGAAAACCATAAGCAGCAGCTCTTTCGATTACATCTGTAATAGCCATTGTCTTGTGTCTCGGACTGTATTCGGCGTATTCGTTGTTCTCACAGACGAAAAGCATTGGTAAAGATAGGGCTGCTGCCATGTTGGCCGCTTCATGAAAAGCGCCGATATTTGTGGCTCCGTCTCCAAAAAAAGCTACCGATATAAGACCATTATTAGTTAACTTATTGGCAAAAGCTGCTCCAACCGAAATCGGTACCCCAGCTCCAACTATTCCGTTGGCGCCTAGCATTGCAAGGTCCAAATCACAAATATGCATGGATCCACCTTTCCCGTTGCAATATCCTGTGGATTTACCCATTAGTTCTGCCATCATTCGATTAAAATCACCGCCTTTTGCAAGCAAATGACCATGGCCTCGATGTGTGCTAGTTATCTGATCTTGGTTTTCAAGTGCAGCACAAACACCTGACGCTACGGCCTCTTCACCCACATATAAATGAAGAAAACCTGGCAAGCGAGCAGATTCTGCTAAACGTCCAGCTTCCTCCTCGAATAATCTAACTCTCACCATTCGTTTATATAAATCAATTAAAATTTCGTCAGTTATTTCCATTAATTTTCCTCTTAAAATTTGAATTAACAATAAGCAAATTCAGAATTAAACTCTATTTGCTTTTTAAGAATTACTTATATATTCATTAACTTTCATTTCTAAATGTCTAATTCTAACTTCCTGATAATTTCCAAGTGTCTGTCCTCGTTTGAAACTTGATTTAAAACCTCGAGTTTGTGCTGCCAAATTCGAAGTGTCTTGATCATAGATAGCACCTAACGATCCAACGGAGTCAACCAAAGTATAACTTTCTTCTACCCCAAGATTTACAGGGTCTGGTGGCCTTGAAAGGGGTTCATCTTCAGGTTTGGGACGAAGAAAAAGAAGATCAAAATTGCAATAATCTGGATCAACTGGATCAGGTCTAAACCTGTAGACCATCGGCAAAGTCAACCCAGGAAAGAAAAAAGCATTTGGAAAAAGAAAATACTCAATTGAATCGATTGTTTCAGAAGTGGTCAAAGCTGAAAAATCTTTTCCGTATTTCTCCTCATAATCTTTTTGTAGAAGTTGAGCATAATAATCTCTTGCTTTTACCCCATCAGGAAGTTTTGGCACTAAATCCCCATCCAATTTTCCTCTTAATAGCCGTTCCAAACGTTCTTGTTCGTCTACACCAATTTCAGTAGAACCATTTCGTGAACCTATAGTGTGCACAAATCTGGTTACGTTTTCTCCAAAAATATCGTACTGAGTTGGAGCTTCTGTTCCCAGTTTGCCGCCCGCATGGGTTTCTCTAATGTGATAAGCCTCTATAAATGCCTCTGCTGAGGCTTTCCAATTCGCGGGTAGACGTTTGCAAACATGTGTCTCTATGTATCTATTTTCAAGATCCCAATGTGAGAAGTGGTCGGACAAAACTCCCAAATATTCTTCAAGAGGTTGAGCATCCTGATCAAAATTCACAAAAATGAACCCTCCCCAGAGACCTACCTTTAATTCCGGCAACTTATGACTTTCCGCGTCAACATGTGGGAAGTCCCACTCTTGCGGCAAATCAATCAATTCACCTTCTAATGACCAAGTCCAACCATGGAAAGGACATCTCAAACCTTGTGTGGTCCCGCAAGTTGCTGGTGGCTTCAGTTGCGTTCCACGGTGCATACATGCGTTGTAATAGGCTTTTATACCTCCATCATCAGCGCGAACAATTACCGCTGATAATTCGCCAATGTCATAAACGTAATAATCGCCAGGTTCAGGGATGTGTTCCTCTCGACAAGCCCATTGCCATACCTTTGGCCATAGAAATTTGAATTCATCTTGAAGTCTTTCAGGTGATGTGTACCAGTCGTATGGAATGTCTTCATCTCCTAGAAAAATATATGACTCTTCAAGCAGAGGTGGGGTTACACCAGAACCATCTGCAAGCAGATGCTCTCTCAGGCTTGGCCCAGGAGCTCTAGCCTCACCTTGATCATGAACTTTTTTTCTTTTAACCATGAATCAACTTTCCTCTAATAAGAATCTACTGAACGTATTTATTGAGTGCTAGATCAGATCAGCAGAATAATAAAAAATAACCTTTAAAAAGTAGCCAAAATTGTTTTAACAGGACATCAAGTCTATCGTTTTCACCTATGTCGAAAGGAATCCCTAATAGAGCCCAAGTTGTAATAATTGGGGGTGGAATAATCGGTGCAAGTGTTGCATACCATTTAACAAAGCGTGGGATCTCAGATGTAGTAGTTCTAGAACAGGGACAACTTACCGGTGGTACCACTTGGCATGCTGCAGGTCTTGTTTCTCAGCTCAAATCAACTTATTCACTCACAAAATTAGCTACTTATTCCGCTCGTTTATTTGAAGAACTAGAAGAAGAAACTGGTCAAGCAACCGGTTATAGGACACCGGGTTCAATTTCAGTAGCTTCCGATCAAGAAAGATGGGAAGAGCTTAAAAGAGGAATTTCTATGGCTTCAACAGTTGGCGTAGAAATTCGTGAAATAGAAATGGATGAATTAAACGAATTCTGCCCACTGGTTAATACCGATGATTTAGTTGGTGCTCTTTACATACCCAAAGATGGTGTCACTTCTCCAGTAGATACGACGATGTCTTTGATAAAAGGAGCTAGAAATGGTGGCGCTCAAGTTTTTGAAGGCATTTCTGTTAAATCACTAACTAAAAAGAACGGTGTTTGCACAGGGATTGAAACCGAAGACGGTCTAAAAATTGAAGCTGAAAATGTAGTAATGGCAGGAGGCATGTGGACAAGGCAGCTAGCAAAAACAATCGGAGTAAATGTCCCGTTGCAAGCCTGCGAACACTTCTACATCGTCACCGAGCCTTTAGAAAATGTCCTACACGGAATGCCGACTTTGCGAGATCCAGGAAATTACACATATTTCAAAGAAGAGACTGGAAAGATTATGGCAGGTTTCTTTGAACCCAGAGCAAAAATATGGAATCTTGAAGAAATACCAAGAAATTTTTCCTTTGGAACTCTTCCAGAGGATTGGGAACATATAGGTCCGATTTTTGAAGCCGCTTGCCATAGAGTGCCAGCTTTAGCCGATACTGGTATTCAACTTTTTTTCAATGGGCCGGAAGCTTTCACTCCTGATGGAACTTTTTACTTAGGAGAATCACCTGAAGTCGAAAAATGTTTTGTTGCATCTGGTTTTAACTCAGTCGGGATTCAAAGTGCTGGTGGTGTTGGATGGGTTCTTGCAGACTGGATAATTGATGGACACGCTCCGATGGATCTGACGAGTGTAGACATTTCACGTGCATTTAACTTCCAAAGTGACCTTTCTTATCTTGAAGATCGTATTTCAGAATCTCTTGGACTTTTATATGCGATGCATTGGCCTTTTAGACAGTACGAATCAGCAAGAGGAATAAGAACAAGTGCTCTTCACGACCGCTTGGATCGAGCAGGAGCAGTGTTTGGCGAAACAGCTGGCTGGGAACGTCCAAACTGGTATGCAAATAAAGGACAAGATCGTGTGTACGAATACTCCTATGGCAAACAAAACTGGCATACAAATATGCTTGCCGAGTGCAAGACAGTCAGAGAAGCTGTTGGTGTTTTTGATCAAAGTTCTTTTGCAAAATTCTCAGTTACAGGAACTGATGCATTAGAAGTTTTAAATTTAATTAGTGCAAATGAAATTGACGTTAAACCTGGTCGTGGTGTTTACACACAGTGGCTGAATAACCGCGGTGGTATTGAGGCTGATCTAACTGTTAACAGAATCGAAGAAAACAAATTTTGGGTTGTAACTTCTGCTGCTTCTCAAACCAAAGATCTTTCATGGTTGACACGGGCTAGCAACAATAAATCGGTAAAAATTCAAGACATCACTGAAGATTTCTCAGTAATTGGGGTGATGGGACCCCAAGCTCGAAATACTTTGAATCCGATTTCATCTGTTGACTTATCTAATGAAAACTTTTCTTTTGGATCTATAAATCCTTTAGAAATAGCGGGGATTGAATGTCAAGCTCTGCGCATGAGCTACGTAGGTGAGCTCGGTTGGGAAATATATGTACCAAAAATCAACGCAGTAAGTGTTTTTGAAGAAATTATGGAAACTGGCAGCAATTTCGGGATTTGTCTTGCTGGTTATCATGCTATGAACTCCCTAAGACTGGAATCAGGTTACCGGCATTGGGGTCATGACATTACAGCTGTAGATACTCCTATTGAAGCTGGTTTAGGCTTTGCAGTGGCATGGGATAAGCCACATGGTTTTGTTGGGAAAGACTCACTAATCGACCAACGAAATGAAATCAGAATAAAAAGATTGCTCCAATTCAGAATTGAAGATCAAGAAATTTTGAGTTATCACGATGATCCTATTTTCCGAGATGGAGAACTCGTGGGGACAACTACAGGTGGGATGTGGAGTTACACGCAAGACAGATGCCTTACTATGGGATACGCGCATAGCAGTGATGGTGTAACTGAAACTTGGATCGATTCAGGAACATGGGAAATTGAAGTGGCAACGCGTCGACTGGAAGTAACTCCATCGATAAAAAGTTTCTATGATCCAAATAAAGAGAAAATTCGTTTGTAAGGAAGACTTGGAAGGCTTAGGAAATTAAGAATGAAAGAAGAGTATCAAGCCATAATTGTCGGCGGTGGAGCAATGGGAGTCGGGCTTTTGTACCATTTGGCTCACGAAGGTTGGAATGACATATTACTAATTGAAAAAGGAGAGTTAACTTAGGGCTCTACTTGGCATGCAGCTGGGCTTGTACCACATTTCATTGGAAGTCTGAACATGGCAAAGGTGCATGCAGAAGCTCCAAAGCTTTATGCAGAACTGGAGAAAGAAACTGAACTTAATGCTGGCTGGCATCCAACAGGAGCAATTCGTTTAGCTCTTTCGGATAATGAAGTTGATTGGTTTCGCTATGTAAACGGCATGCTCAATCTGGTCGGAGTTGAAAGTCACCTTATTTCACCAAATGAAATCCTCGATCATCATCCCTTACTGGATGTAAGTGACGTAAAACTTGGCTTTTGGACACCAAATGATGGTTGGAGTGATCCAAGTAGTTCAACTAACGCGATGGCAAAAGGAGCTCGTCAACTAGGTGCAGAAGTCGCACGTCACACTCTCGTAACTGATATGAATCTTTTACCTGATGGAAGGTGGGAAGTTGTAACTGATAAAGGTTCAGTTGTAGCCGAACATGTCGTAAATGCTGCAGGTTGCTATGCGCCGCAATTAGGTGAAATGGTCGGTTATGAGGTTCCAATAGTTTCCGTTATCCATCAATATTTAGTTACTGAAGCTATTCCCGAAGTAGCGGAGTTAGATTTTGACCTACCAGTTATAAGGGATCCGAGAGCTTCCTGCTATTACAGAAGAGAGATAGATGGCTTAATCATCGGGCCATATGAAAGAGAAGGAGCAGAGCTCTATGGGATTGATGGAATTGATTGGGATCTTCATTTCTACCTAACGCCACCAAATCATGATGTCCTATTGCCTTGGCTTGAGCTTGCAGCTAAAAGAATCCCTGTTTTTGCTGAAGCTGGCATACATACAACTGTTTCTGGTCCTATCACTCACACTCCGGACTCTGGTTATCTCATGGGACCTGCTCCAGGACTTAGAAATTACTGGGTTTGCGCAGGTGCCTCCATCGGAGTTACCCAAGGCCCTGGTGCAGGCAAATATTTGGCCCAATGGATGGTTCATGGGCAGACAGAAATAAATGTTGCTGAAATGGATCCGAGGAGATTTGGTCCGCATACATATCCAAAGGGGAACTATGCGAGCGCTAAAGCCATTGATGAGTT
>Ga0115011_10003073_pt1 | contig 11422 bp, 12 predicted proteins | sample TroAtlMetagenome_2_FD_88705 | JGI IMG/M metagenome (GOLD analysis project Ga0115011, IMG submission 88705) | Marine eukaryotic phytoplankton communities from Atlantic Ocean - Tropical Atlantic ANT8 Metagenome | ecosystem: Environmental > Aquatic > Marine > Oceanic | place: Tropical Atlantic... | reverse complement strand
TGGCGCGTTCAATCTGGTTGTCGTGTTACAGGCGCTGGTCGATGTGGTCTTTGCCACGGGCGACGGCGGCAGCGACCGGTCGATCCGCTGGGGTGTTGCGGTGTTGATCGTGACCGGACCGATGTATCTCTGGCTGACCTTGCGCGAGCGGCGGAAACTGGCGCGCGACCCTGCGCTGTACCGCTCTGCGATCCGCAAATGGATGATCTACATCGGCCTGCTTTTGGCCGCGCTGACGATGTTAGGGGATTCGATTGCCACCATCTATGCGCTGCTGACCGGTGACCTGACGGCGCAATTCCTGCTCAAGGCGCTGGTGGTGCTGGTCGTCGCCGGGGGCATCTTTGCCTATTATCTGCGCGATCTGCGCGAAGAGGCCCCGGCGTGAACAAGTTGCTGCTGATTTGCATGTCTGTGCTGGTCGGCGGTGCCATCATCGGCGGCCTGGTCGTGGTGGGTGGCCCGCAGCACGCAAGGCTCGCCCAGCAGGACAGTCAGCGCCTCAGCGATCTGCGGACCTTGCACACGCATCTGATGTGCCTTGGTCACCCGCGCAAACCATTGCCGCAAGCGCTTGCGGATGACAGCTATTGTCCCGGAATGCGGCCCGGATTGCGCGATGTGCTGACCCAAGGCGACCCTGCAACGGGCGCGCCTTACGCCTATCACCGCCTCAGCGATACCGCGTTCGAGGTCTGCGCCACACTGGCGCTTGATCCGGCAGAGGCGCGCAAAGCTGCGTTTGATCAAGACACCATCGCCCTGCGCGCCAACGACACCCTTTGTTTCATCGGGGATCGCGCCGCTTTTGTGAACTAGGCCGTTTTACAGGCTGATAGGTTTAAGCACCTCGGGCTCGATCACATCCACGCCGGGCAAGCCGTCGATCAGTACCTGCGCCGATTGTTCAAGCGCGTCGAAGGTGCGGTAGTGGCAGGGGATGACGGTCTTGAAGTCAAAATACCGTTTCGCCGCATAGGCCGCACCGGCCATATCCATAGTGAAATGGCCGCCCGCGCTGAGAATGCCGATGTCGGGTTTGTGGTAGTCGCCCATCCAATCCATATCCGCCATAATATCCGTATCGCCCGAGACATAGATCGTGCGGCCTTCGCCCTTGATCATAAAGCCGATCTCGGCCCCCATATAGACAGGCCCCGCGTCCCCATCGACGGAAGAGGAATGTGACGCAGGGACCATGGTTACATTGACCTTGCCGCAGCGGATGGTGCCGCCTTTGTTGAAACCGGTGGTGTTCTCCACGCCCTGCGCGCTGAAATAGCCCATCAGTTCGACCATGCCTGCAACCGGCGCGCCGGTTTTCTCGGCCACCATCTTGAGGTCCTGGGTGTGGTCGAAATGCCCGTGGGTCACCAGGATTTGCGTCACGCCTGCCAGTGCGGCCTCGTGCTGCGCGTCGTCCAGCATCGGATTGCCGGTGAGCCAGGGGTCGATCAGCAGAATCTGATCCTCGATCTCGATGCGAAAGCTGCCGTGGCCAAGCCAGATGATATCCATTTGGGTCTCCCTTATTCCGTGTCTTTAGCGGACTGTAGCGCGTGATGCCGCTTTGGGGAGCCTCCGGCGGGAGTTTATTTGGCAAAATGAAGGATCAACCGGCGCGATTGCGGGTCAGAGGCAGCCCCCAGACTTGCGGGGGCGGGCAGGGGGCGATAAACGGCACCCAATCAGATGAAGGAGCGCCCATGTCCATTGACGAGTCCACAGCCGCACGGGTGGCGAAACTGGCCCGCATCAAGGTCGAACCCGACGCCTTGCCCGCGCTGGCGCAAGAGTTCAACAATATCCTCGGCTTTATCGAGCAGTTGAACGAAGTCGATGTCGACGGGGTAGAGCCGATGACATCGGTCACGCCACAGGTGTTGAAAAAGCGCGAGGACGTGGTGCGCGATGGCGACCAGCAGGCCAAGGTGCTGGCCAATGCGCCCGACGCGCGCGAAGGATTTTTTGCGGTTCCGAAGGTGGTTGAATAATGGCTGATCTGAATAAACTGGGCCTTGCCGATGCACGTGACGCGCTGCGCAAGGGGGATGTGAGCTCGGCCGAGCTGACGGCGGCATGTCTGAGCGCGATCGAGGGCGCGGGCGCGCTGAATGCTTTTGTGCACCACACCGGTGATCTGGCGATGGATCAGGCCAAGGCAGCCGATGCGCGGATCAAATCCGGCGATGCCCCTGCCATGTGTGGTCTGCCCATCGGTATCAAGGATCTGTTCTGCACCAAAGGGGTGCCGTCGCAGGCGGCGTCGCGAATCCTTGAAGGCTTCTTGCCCGAGTATGAAAGCACCGTATCGCAGAACCTGCTGGACAGCGGGGCCGTCATGCTGGGCAAGCTCAACATGGATGAATTCGCGATGGGATCGTCCAATGAAACCTCCGTATATGGCAATGCCGTCAACCCGTGGCGGCGTTCGGGCGATGAGACAGCGCTGACACCCGGCGGATCTTCGGGCGGGTCGGCGGCGGCTGTGGCGGCGGATCTTTGTCTTGCGGCCACCGGCACCGATACCGGCGGATCGATCCGCCAGCCTGCGGCCTTTACCGGCACCGTGGGGATCAAGCCGACCTACGGCCGCTGCTCCCGCTGGGGCGTCGTGGCCTTTGCCTCGTCGCTGGATCAGGCGGGCCCGATGACCAAGACCGTGCGCGATGCGGCGATCATGCTGGGTGCCATGGCGGGGTATGACCCCAAGGACAGCACCTCTGCCGAGCTGGCGGTCCCTGATTTCGAAGCCGCCTTGACCGGCGACATCCGTGGTAAAAAGATCGGCATCCCGCGGGAATACCGCATCGACGGTATCCCTGCCGAGATCGACAAGCTGTGGCAGGACGGTATCGCCATGTTGCGCGACGCCGGGGCCGAGATCGTTGATATCTCTCTTCCGCATACGAAATACGCCTTGCCTGCCTATTACGTGATCGCACCGGCGGAAGCCTCGTCGAACCTCGCGCGCTATGACGGGGTGCGCTATGGTCACCGCGCCAAGCTGGACCACGGCGACGGCATCACCGAGATGTACGAAAAGACCCGCGCCGAAGGCTTCGGGGCCGAGGTGCAGCGCCGTGTCATGGTCGGTACCTATGTGCTAAGCGCGGGCTTCTACGACGCCTACTACAACCGGGCACGCAAGGTCCGCACATTGATCAAGAAAGACTTCGAAGACGCCTTTGCGGCCGGTATCGACAGCATCCTGACCCCGACCACGCCCACGGCGGCCTTCGGTCTGGGCGAGATGACGGATACGGATCCTGTGGCGATGTATCTGAACGACGTCTTCACGGTCACCGTGAACCTCGCGGGGCTGCCCGGTATCGCATTGCCCACCGGCACCAGCGAGACCGGCCTGCCGCTCGGCTTGCAGCTGATCGGCCGCCCATGGGAAGAGGCCGATCTGCTGTCTACCGCCTATGCGCTGGAGCAGGCGGCGGGCTTTGTAGCCAAGCCGCAGAAATGGTGGTAAACCCCCGCCGATAAACCAGAGCAGATAAAGCAGGTCCGATGATGATACGTTGTTCAATTGTTGCAGCCTTGGGGCTCGCCCTGGCGGCCTGCCAGCCCGCAATCCCCGACAGTGGACGGGGTGTCGGTTTTGACGGGTCGTTCGACGCCGCGCAATCCCAGCGGGATACAGCTTTGGCAGGCGGGGCGGTGGCAACGATGCCAGCACCCGCCACGGTGGACGCCACGCCGCTGGACACTGTCGATGATGGTTCCGCCGCGGCGACGGCTGCTGAAACGGCACGTATCCTGGATGCCACGCGCCCCGGTGGGCTTGGCAATGATGCCGCGACCAATTCGGGCGTGGCCCCTGTGAACGCCAGCCCGTCCAACCCAGCGCCACCGGTGCTGGGGGCAGGGGGAATCTCGCAAGAGAACAACTTTGACGCCGTGGCCGATGAGCGCAGCATCGAAGGCGACGCGGCCCGCATCGCGGCCAACCGCGCGCAATACCGTGTGGTGCAACCTGAAGCCCTGCCGGACCGCGCCGATGCCGGGCCCAATATCGTGGCCTATGCTTTGCAGAACAATCACGCGGTCGGCACCCCGATCTACACCCGTCGGGGGTTCAACAAGCAGCGCAAATTTGCACGGGCCTGCGCCCAGTATTCGCACCCGGATCAGGCGCAGATCGCCTTCCTCAGTGCGGGCGGCCCTGAAAAGGACCGCTCTGGCATGGACCCTGACGGCGACGGATACGCCTGCAACTGGGACCCGAGCCCCTATCGCAAAGGGGTGCAGGGCTAGGCCCCATGGCAGACGCGCCTGACCGCTACCTTTCCCCGAACCATGGGCCGCGCCGCAACGGGCTGCGGCCCTCTTTGATCGTGCTCCACTATACCGCGATGGACAGTGCAGAAGCGGCTTGCGCGCGCCTTTGCGACCCTGCGGCCGAAGTCTCCGCCCACTATCTGATCACGTGCAAGGGCGAGACTGTACCACTTGTCCCGGAAGACCAGCGTGCCTGGCACGCCGGTGCAGGGGAATGGCGGGGTCGCGATGACATCAATTCACGCTCTATCGGGATAGAGCTGGATAACCGCGGCAATCACCCCTTCTCCGAACCGCAGATGGTCACGCTCGAAACCCTGCTGCGCGGGATTATGGAGCGGTGGTCGATCCCGCCCGAAGGGGTCATCGGCCATTCGGATATGGCCCCCGGACGCAAGATCGACCCCGGACCGCGATTCGACTGGCCGCGTCTGGCGCGTCAGAACCTTGCCGGCAAAGGCAGTCGGTACGCGGAAAACGACCGCGGATCCGACCCCACACCGGCGGCCTTTATCGCGGCGGCACATGCGGCAGGCTACACCGCCACCGATGATATTGATCTCCTGCTGCACAGCACGCGTCTGCGGTATGCCCCCTGGCGCAAGGGGCCGCTCTGCGCCGCGGATATGACCCTCGGGCATGATCTCTAGCACCACACCCTTTTCCAAATGGTTAAAATCCTCGCCGAAGGCATCGCGGCGGGTGAAACTGATTGACCCCACCTGAAGTTAGGCGCTAGGCGTGCAGCGCGCGGAAGGCTGGATGGCCGCGGTCTTGGTAACAAGGTCGAGGAAAGTCCGGACTCCCAGAAGAAACGGTGCCGGGTAACGCCCGGGCGGGGTAACCCGACGGAAAGCGCCACAGAAAACAGACCGCCGCTTCGACGGGTCGGGCAACCGATACCACCGGGGAGGTAAGGGTGAAACGGTGCGGTAAGAGCGCACCGCGGAGGTGGTAACATCTCTGGCAAGGCAAGCCCCACCGGGAGCAATGCCAAATAGGGACCGCGCGCCGCGTCTGGCAACAGGCAAGGCGGGGCTACTTCTGCCCCAGCAGGTCCGGGTTGGCAGCTGTAGCTGTGCAGGCAACTGCATGGTCAGAGGAATGGTCATCCCCTGTCGCAAGGCGGGGACAAAATCCGGCTTATAGGCCTTCCGCGCATAATCATGGTCTTTACCCCTGTTCTTCGGGGGCTTGGTCCGGAAAACTTCAATTTTTCCGGTTCGTTTGGGCCATGGGCAGGAAATAGCGGTTGACTCAGGCGCAGGCGTGACTAGAACCCAAAACTCAGGATTTCACGAGCGGTCGATCAGCGGCCTGCTCGTCGTTGCAGGAGAACGACTATGGCGAAGCCAACCACGATCAAGATCCGTCTGAACTCGTCCGCGGGCACAGGCCATTTCTACGTAACCAAGAAAAACGCACGTACCATGACCGAGAAAATGGTCATCAAAAAGTACGACCCCGTTATTCGTAAGCACGTTGAATACAAAGAAGGCAAGATCAAGTAAGATCTTACCGTCGACGCGATATGAAGGCCGCGCCTCGTGCGCGGCCTTTTGCGTTTTTCTACCTCGGACATGGGAACAGCCCTGCTGTCGCGGCTGAGTACCGGATGTGATCGCAAGGAGACGGGCAATGCCCAAAGAAGGCCATTACATCAACCGGAGCAACTGGTTGCGCGCCGCTGTACTGGGGGCGAATGACGGGATTGTTTCCATCTCTAGCCTTCTGGTCGGCGTTACCTCGGCGGGGATGGCGACCGGAAATGTCGCCCTGACCGGTTTCGCCGGATTGACCGCTGGCGCACTGTCCATGGCCGCGGGGGAGTATGTCTCTGTCTCGGCGCAGGCCGATGTGGAAGCCGCCGATCTGGAGCGTGAGCGTATCGCGCTGGAGGAAGACCCGGACTACGAGCTGGAAGAGCTTGCCGAAGGGTTGGAGAACCGCGGCGTCGACGCCGCGCTCGCCGTTAAGGTTGCCACGCAGATGACCGACCACGACGCTCTTGGTGCGCATGCGCGCGAGGAGCTCGGTATGTTTGGCCTGGCAGGGCAGGCGAATCCGCTGCAGGCCGCCGGGGCCTCCGCGCTCGCCTTCGCTCTGGGTGGGGCCTTTCCGTTGATCGCAGCACTTGTCGCCCCTGCCGGGTACGCTTTGATGGCGATTGCCGTGACCGCTGTGCTCGCTCTGGCACTGCTTGGCGGCGGCGGTGCACGGCTTGGCGGTGCGCCCATGCGTTCGGCGATTATTCGTGCGGTGGTCTGGGGCGCGCTTGCGATGGCCGTGACCGCTGCGTTGGGGCAAGCCTTCCACGTTGCGGTTTAGCTTGGTCGGGGGTGAGCAGGCGCCTAAGCTAAGACCTTCGAAATCATCACTTCAATGAGCATTTCGAGAGGAGGTTTGCACCTCTGCGGGTGTGCTTTTCTGCGCGCCCGACTGGAAGACGTACAGTCGCAAGGTCGTGTCGGCACGCTTGTTGAACCGAATGTTACTGAACAGACTGCTTAAGGGGGATCGCAGTTAAGCGGAAGCGTCGCGGGCAGATTAGGTAGTCATACCGACGGTTGTGATCCCGCCTAGGGCAAAAGAAAGCGCCCACCGAACAGATGTCGATGGGCGCTCGTTCTTAGGTATTTCCCCGCGTCGTGGGGCAGTCTGTTATTCGCGGTTGCCGAACAATTGCAGCAACATCATGAACATGTTGATGAAGTTCAGGTACAGGCTCAAAGCGCCCATGATACCGGACTTCTGCAGCCATTCTTGGTCACCGTGATGTGCGTGCGCCAAGTAAGTGTTCTTGATGTTCTGCGTGTCATAGGCGGTGAGGCCAGCGAAAATCAGAACGCCGATAGCCGAGATCGCGAACACCAGGGCGGGGGAGGCGAGGAAGATGTTCACGATCGACGCAACAACCAGGCCGATGACGCCCATGATCAGGAAGCTACCCCAGCCGGAGATGTCCTTTTTCGTGGTGTAGCCCCAAAGCGAGAGGCCCGCGAAAGCGATCGAAGTGATCAAGAAAATCTGGATGATCGAATAGCCCGTAAAGACCAGAAAGATCGAGCTGATCGAAACGCCCATGACGGCAGCGAAAACATAGAACAATGTCTGCGCAGTCGCGGCCGAGATTTTATTCATCGCGGCACCCAAGCCGAAGACAAACGCCAACGGTGCAAACATCACAATCCATTTCAGCGGCGACATATACAGCGCAGAGCCGAAGGAGGTCAGGTATTTATCCGTGCCAATCTGCGCAACCGCGCCGGAAGGATCGGTCGTCATGGCCAGGCCGGAAATGGCCCAAGCTGCTGCAAAGGTGATCAACATGCCAATCGACATGGTGCCATACACCTTATTCATATGGGTGCGCAGCCCTTCATCGATAGCGGCGGCGCGGGATCCGGCCGCAGACCGGATTGTGTTCACGTCGGCCATGAATATCCTCCAAATAATAGACGTGTTGCAAAGTCGGTTCTCCGACCTCGGTATTGGGTCAAATATCGGCACACACGTCTTTGTTTTCAAGAGCTTTCGCATCCAATTCTAGCGCAGCGGGCACTATTGGCGTTTTGCTTTGCCAAATGTGGCGCAACATAGGCATTTCTTCCGTCGGAACACGCAGCCTTTCGGTTGCTCATCTGCGTGTCCGTGATGAATGAGCTAAAGAAGGGATATGAAGATTTGCCTAACGCGTTTGCGAATTTTGCGTCGCGGCGCTTTGCTGCGTCGTTCTCGCGGCTCTGAACGGTATTTTAAGGTTTAGACTGCAAGCCTTTTGCCCATGAAAAAGATGATTCTTCCCCGCGACGGGCGCAATTGTGCCGTAACGTTTTTGTTATTTGCGTTAATCAGGCGGTATTCGGGTGCCGTGAGCAAAACATCGCGCACCCGCGCAGAATGTAGTGGCGAAGCTGACGGGCGGGGCTATCTTACTGACAAATATGGTATTCTTGAGCGTCAGAGGAGCGGGTCTCAATGTGTTGGAAATGCTGACACACAGCATTGCGGCGAATTTATGGTGCTCGGCTCAGGTAAAAAGTTTTGCGAGTTCCCGAACGCTTGCTACGTTCAATTCGCGTATAAGGGGTATTTTTCTCGCGGAAACAACGCTTGATTAAGTGCTGGCGCTGATTGGAATGATAACTGAACGTATGTCCATTTTCATTTTATTTGCGCATAGTGAGTATATTTGCAAGTAGCACGTTTTGTCGGAAATGACCACGTGAATTGGTCACTTCCTCTCCACAAATACAAGCGTCGAAATTATGGGCGCTGAGTTAGAAAGAAGATCGTGATGCCTCATAAAGTAGATGTTCATGTCGGTCAGCGAATACGGCAGCGCCGTTGGCTGACAGGCATGACACAGCAGCGCTTAGCAGAACTTGTTGGCATAAAATTCCAGCAAATCCAAAAGTATGAAACCGGTGCAAACCGTGTCAGCGCGTCCAGACTTTGGGACATCGCCTTTGCCCTGAACGTGGACGTTTCGCATTTCTTTGAAGGTCTGGAAGCCGAAAAAACGCAGCCCGAAAAAGCCTTGGACAATATCCCCGCCGATCTGAGCGGCGATAAAGAGGCGATGGATTTGATCCGCTCTTACTACGCGATCCCCGAAAACCAACGCCGCCGCCTGTTCGAACTGGCGCGTGTCCTGAGTGATGTGGCTTAACCTTTAGCGGGAAGTGTTATCTTGCAAGGATCTGGCGAAAGTGTCAGATCGGTAGCTATGATACCAAATATGCACTCCGATCCCGATATATTGCGTGTGGGCCATTTGCTGGCGGACGCCGCCCGTGCCGCGATACTTCCGCATTTTCGTCAAGCAGATCTGATTGCGGACAACAAATTCCAGTCGGGCTATGATCCCGTCACAGAAGCCGATCGTGCGGCCGAACGGGCCATGCGCGATATCTTGGCGCGCGAACGCCCCAACGACGCCATCCTGGGCGAAGAATATGGTATCGCGGAAGGGACATCCGGGCTCACCTGGGTTTTGGACCCCATTGACGGCACGCGGGGTTTTGTCTCCGGCACGCCGACCTGGGGCGTGTTGATCGCGGTCAGCAATGCGGATGGGCCGTTTTTCGGGATCATCGACCAGCCCTATATTCGTGAGCGTTTTGTTGGGCATAGCGGCCAAGCAGAGGTGTCGGGCCCGTCTGGCGTTCATCCGCTGCGGACGCGTGGGGCGCGTGCACTGTCACAGGCGACCGTTTTCACTACTTTCCCGGAGGTCGGGACGACATCCGAAGGGGCCGCCTTTGCCGAGGTGGCGCGACATGCGCGTTTGGCGCGCTTTGGGATGGATTGCTATGCTTATGCTTTGGTGGCCTCGGGGCAGGTCGATCTGGTCATCGAAGCGGGCCTGCAACCCTATGATATTCAAGCGCCAATCGCCCTTGTCCATGCCGCCGGTGGCATCGTTACCGACTGGGATGGCGGCCCCGCCCATCATGGGGGACGTGCCATCGCGGCGGCCAATGCCGATATTCACGCCGAAGCTTTAGAGTTTGTTAGGAATTGTCCGATATGACCGAACTGCTGATACGCAACGCTGATTATCTTTTGACGATGGATGAGACGCGGCGCGAATTGGTATCGGCTGATGTTTTGCTGCGCGATGGGGTTGTCGTGGCGGTGGGACAAAACCTGACAACTGAAGGGGAGGTGATAGAAGCATCAGGGTGCGTTGTGACGCCAGGGTTGGTGAACACCCATCACCACCTTTATCAAAGTCTGACGCGGGCGGTGCCGGGCGGGCAGGACGCGCTGCTGTTTGGCTGGCTTAAAACGCTTTATCCGATCTGGGCGCGGTTTACGCCGGATCACATGTATGTCTCGGCTCAGGTGGGGTTGGCAGAGCTTGCCTTGTCCGGATGCACCTTAAGCTCGGACCACCTGTATATGTATCCTAACGGCAGCCGGTTGGAGGATACAATACACGCCGCGGAAGAGATCGGGATGCGGTTTCAGCCCACGCGCGGCGCGATGAGCATCGGGGAAAGCGACGGTGGGTTGCCACCTGACGCTTTGGTGGAACGCGAGGCTGCGATACTGGAGGATTGCATTCGTGTGATCGACGGTTTTCATGATCCATCGGCCTCTTCCATGTGTCGGGTTGGCATCGCGCCCTGTTCGCCCTTCTCGGTAAGTCGGGACCTGATGCGGGACGCAGCGCTGTTGGCGCGGGACAAAGGCGTGATGCTGCATACGCATCTTGCCGAGAACGAGGAGGATATCGCCTATTCATTGGCGCAATTCGGCTGTCGTCCGGGTCAATATGCGCAGGATCTGGGCTGGGTCGGGCCCGATGTGTGGCATGCCCATTGCGTGAAGCTCGACCCGAGCGAGATCGCGTTATTCGCGCAGACCAAGACTGGCGTTGCACATTGCCCCTGTTCGAACTGCCGCTTGGGCTCGGGGATCGCGCCCCTTCGTGCGATGCGAGATGCCGGGGTTCCCGTAGGGCTCGGGGTCGATGGATCCGCAAGCAATGACGCCGGTAATCTTGTCGCAGAGGCTCGGCAGGCGATGCTTTTGCAGCGCGTTGCTGGCGGGGCGGATGCGATGAGCGCACGCGAAGCGCTCGAGATTGCCACGCGCGGCGGTGCAGACATCTTGGGCCGCCCCGAATGCGGGCGGATCGAGGTGGGCGCGCGGGCAGACATCGCCATCTGGGACGTGAGCGGGATTGAAAGCGCCGGGAGCTGGGATCCGGCAGCGTTGCTGCTCGCAGGGCCGACAACAGTCCGCGATTTGCTTGTTGAAGGGCGCAGCGTCGTACGGGACGGGCAGGTCGTGACCATAGATCTACCCGCGCAGATCGCGCAACAAAACAAGCTCGCGCGGGCGCTGCGGGACGCGATATAAACACGCGTGCCTCGGTCTTGGGAGGAAGTAGAGACGCGGGTAGCGCGAAAGCGGGGGAGTTGACGGTATGAATATTCTACGCAGGCTGGCTTTGGCCGTGGCTTTGATGATCGCCGCGATATCGCCTTTGCGCGCTGACCCACAGGCGGTTCAGATGTTGAATGCCATGCGCGCGCAGCAGGGGGTGGCCCCGCTGTCCTATGCACCGCGGCTAGAGGCCGCCGCACGGGCACATGCGCTGGACATGGCGCGGCACGGG
>Ga0115011_10003071_pt1 | contig 11428 bp, 11 predicted proteins | sample TroAtlMetagenome_2_FD_88705 | JGI IMG/M metagenome (GOLD analysis project Ga0115011, IMG submission 88705) | Marine eukaryotic phytoplankton communities from Atlantic Ocean - Tropical Atlantic ANT8 Metagenome | ecosystem: Environmental > Aquatic > Marine > Oceanic | place: Tropical Atlantic... | reverse complement strand
TCGCCTGGTGCGACGTGTCCTGGCAGGTGGGCAAATGCACTGACCCGAGTGCCGCCTTCACTCGGAAATGCTTTGTACATTCTTAAACCTGCAGCACCGGCTCGCGCCCAACCTGCACCGTAGAGGACATAGGATCCAGGTCTGCCCATGGCATCAAGGCTGAAATCATGCTGTTCATCTATGACCTGGCGAATTTTTGGAAATAGGTCTGGAGACCAGGTTTCATCGAGATCATGGCCCTCGGGGCCATTGTCAGAAAAAAATAAAATAAGAGTGTTGTCTAGTACTTCACTTGATTCTAGATAGTTAATCAGGCGACCTGTATGACGATCGATTTCCTCCACCATGGCTGCGTAGACCTCCATACTGCGTTCCTGGATGATTTTTTCCTCTTTGTTGAGTTCATTCCATCTGACAGCTTTTGGGGGCCTTGTGGGGTCGGGGGATTGGGGCAAGATACCTAATTCTCTGACTCGCTTTAAACGGTTCTCGTAGACTACATCGTAACCTTCTGAGTAGGCGCCATGATATTTTTCAATGGCAGCGTCCGGGGCTTGAAGCGGCCAGTGAGGTGCAGTGAAACTTAGAACGCTAAAGAACGGTTTGTCTGAATCTGCTTCGTCTTCAAGATACGAGATTAATTTGTCGACATAGAACTGCGATGAATATTCGAAGTCTTCTGGTAACTCGGTGAGTAATTTTCCATCTTCGACATAAGGGGCTTTTGCATCAGGAGTTGCGGCATACGCGGGTCGCATATCTGAAAAGTGACTTGCTCCGCCAGAGATCAATGAAAACGAGCGTTCAAAACCTTGACTTGTCGGTCCTTGATCAGGGGTGACAGCCAGATGCCACTTTCCAGAGAGATAGGTGCGGTAGCCACTATTTTTTAGGAGTGTCGCAACAGATACCACGCGATCGTTTAGAAACCCCTCGTAGCCGGGTTGTCCTTTTTGATTCGGAGACAATTCTTCATACATATTACCCACGCCAGCTAGATGGGAGTCGACTCCTGTAAAGAGCGTCGCTCGCGTGGGCGAGCAGGCGGGCATGGTATGAAAATTACTAAAGCGCATTCCGGAAAAAGCGAGTTTATCGAGGTGAGGGGTTGGTATTTCGCCACCAAAACTGCCGATATCTGTAAAGCCAAGATCATCAGCGATGATTAGTAATATATTAGGTCTGTCATTTTTTTGGGGTGATGCAAATGACGCGACGCTGCCGGTAAGCAGAAAAAGACAACCCAGTAGATTAATAACTTGCTGGGTTCGTCTCATTATTATCCTCTCCTTGGTTCCGACATTTGGAAGCGAGTTGACGAGCGGACTGAGCCAGTAGCAGCGTATCAACTCCGACACCGATGAATTGAGCGCCATGATCAATGTAATAGTCCCTGAGTTCGAGGTCCAGGCACAGCAGGCCAGCTATCTTGTTCGCGGCACGAATCTTTGAGAGCGACTCTACTAGCGTTTTCTTAACTTCTGGGTGACCAGCATTTCCAGGATATCCCATGGATGCAGATAGGTCGGACGGTCCCAAAAAGATACCATCGACACCATCTACTTTAAGGATATCATCAATCTGCTCAACAGCATTTGCCGTTTCGACCTGGATAATTACGCAAATCTGTTCATTGGAATTTTCGATGTAACCGGGGATGCCATTCCAGTGTGCCGCGCGAGCCATTGAGGTACCTAGTCCTCGACCACCTTCTGGCGGATAGCGGGTCGCGTGAATGACTGACTCGGCTTGCTCGGCCGATTCGATCATGGGCATCAGCAGCGTTTGTACGCCAGAATCTAGAAGGCGTTTTAGCAGTGCAGGATCATCATTTACAGGACGTACAATAGGTGCGACTGGATAAGCGGCCATGGTTTGGAGGTGGTGAAAAATATCACGAAGCTCGAAGTTTCCGTGTTCGTGATCGATTAGCAGCCAGTCAAATCCCGCGCCGGCAGCAATTTCGGCCACACTGGTGTCAGGAATCGATAGCCACAGACCGTAGGCGGGTGTTTCATTGGCGAGGGCTTTTTTAAATGAATTGTTTGGCATGTCCATTAGTTAGGCCTATTTAAAATCAACACTGATTTCACCGTGGGGTCCGAAGTCGGCACGAACATGTGCACCTGCGCTTACGATTACCGGACGCGTAAATGACCCGGAAAGGATAATCTGGCCTGGTTCGAGACCAATTCCCCAGGGAGCGAAACGTTTGCAAACCCAGCTGATACCGAGTGCAGGGTGCCCGAGTACGCCTGCCGCCAGTCCCGTTTCCTCGATTTCATCATTCAGATAGAGGAGGGCGCCAGCCCAGGGAAGGTCAATTGTTTTTGGGTCCATATGCGTATCGCCCATTATAATCCCCGCGTTTGCCGCATTATCAGCGATCGTATCGAACACTTTTCGGGTATAACCACTCTCCGGATCTGTTCGGTAGCTTCGTGCAGCAATAAGCTCAAGTGCCGGTACTACATAGTCGGTCGCGTCTATTACATCTTCGATTGACACATTTTCTCCGGACAGCGGTGCCTTGAGAATAAAAGCAAATTCGGTTTCGATACGCGGATCTGTGAAATTAGAGGCTTGAATGCTGCCGTTATTCGGAAACACCATATCATCGAGAAGCACTCCATAGTCAGGGGTGTCGATGTTGACCGCCATCTGCATGGCTCTTGAGGTAAGGCCTATTTTATAACCGACGATCTGCCTCCCTTCGTTCAATTTTCGCTTAACCCAACATTCCTGGATCTTATACGCATCGTCCATATCCATTTCAGGATATTCCAATGTGAGTGCGGGCATTTGGATCCGATTTACTTCTGCTTTATAGAGCCGGTCAGCGGCGGATTCGATTTGTTCTTGGGTCAGCATGTCAGAGGTTTTTTTTGTTGAATTTAACTTTCTCTTCCAGTTCGCGCATTTCAAAACTGACCGCTAAACCTTGCTTCTGAAATAGGGGTTCCAGGTGTTCTATCAGCAGATCAAATAATTCCTTACCGATCTCCAGACGGGTTTCAGGGGTGCGACCGCGTCCAACTTTCATGCTCAGATTAACGAAGCCATTGCTGGGGGTGCCATCTCCGACTCGAAATTCATCACAGCGGATGGCCCGACTTCGAATCCCAGCCAGCGGAAAGATTCCGCTATCATCGGCTTTGGCATGCATCTTAGCCATTAAACCTTCCATGTCGAGTAAGGCTGGATCGAGGTTTGAAGAGTATTCGTAAATGAAATGTGCCATGAATTGATTCCTTATTTGCCTTATGCAATCGCCATTGTGGCTGCGGTGCAACCCACTGCAAAAATTGGTATGGGTCGATAGTAGTGCACCGTCCCTTTACTGTTTTCAGCCGCACCTGCCACTGCGATAAAGTTTCTGATTTCAAATCCTCCTTGACCCGCATCCAGGTACACCTGCTCGTCAGAATAATCCAGAAGCGCGTCGCGATCGTTATCGCACCAGCGCTCTAGGAAATCACGATCCCAAGCTTCGTTAATTTTCCCCGAGTCCGGTGTTGCTGGCCAGTGAGAAATGCCTCCCGTACCTACGATGGCAATCCGTTCCGGAATTTCGGCGCAAGCCCGTCCAATAGCCTGGCCAAATGCATAGGCTCTATGAAGGGGGGTGAGTGGCGGTCCCTGACAGTTAATATTTGCCGGTATGATGGGGAGGTCATAGCGCGGGGTGAGATGATGCAGAGGCACCATAATCCCATGGTCGAACTTCCATTCTTCGGCGTAGGCCAGGTCAATGTCTTGCATGATGCTAGTGATGATTCGGCGAGACAATTCAGGAACACCGGGTATGCGTGTCCTTTCTATGCCGAGCCACTCGGGATCTTCAATAGGGCCATCGTAGTGATCTGCCATTCCCATGCAGTAGGAGGGCATGTTGTCCATAAAGAAATTTGCAAAGTGCTCTGCGGCGATCACGATCAGTGCGTCTGGTTTAGCCCTCTCCAGATTCTCGCGCATCTCATTCATGGCGCTTTGTAAGGTGCGAACATCTTCTTTGTCCGCCATGTGAATTCGACCCGTGATCCCTGGGGCGTGAGAACAAATTCCGGCGAAGACCAGACTCATGTTGCACCTTTTCCATCGGTTGTCACGTATAGCCCGGCTTTGACGTTACCATGCTCATCGAGTGCGTCACGCATGGACTGGATATACTCGGGCCATGCATATCCGCACATTGCAGCGAAGTGCATCAGGATCTGGCCGTTCACGCCTAAAATATAAAGCAGGCCAATATCGGGTGTTACGATGGCGGCATGTTCTTCCTCGTTAAGCTCATAATCAGTAAGAACACTCTCTTTATCTGCAAAAAATTTTTCCTGCAGGCTTTGGTCTCGATTGAGCTGATAGAGAAGCTTTTGAGTGTAGTAAAGACTCATCTTATTTCCCCAGTGATGGTACCCGGTGAGTATCGTGTGCAATGCAAATGTTCTTTGTTTCCATATAAAAGTCGAAGCTGTAGTCGCCCCCATCGCGACCAATGCCGCTCATTTTCATTCCACCGAATGGAGAAGGCAAATTGCGATTGTTCTCCGAATTGACCCATAGCATACCTGCATCGATTTTATTCGCGAGTCGCATCGCTCTTCCGACATCTTTAGTCCAGATATAACCACTTAGACCGTATACAGAATCATTTGCAAGTTCAACGGCCTCTTCTTCTGAAGAAAAGCCCATAGTAGTTAAAACCGGTCCAAAAATCTCTTCGCGAGCAACTCGCATAGCATTTGTGGCATTCGTTATTAAGGTCGGATTGATATAATTTCCTGAGCTGAGTTCAGGAGGTTGGTCTCCACCGATTTTGACGGTAGCTCTCTCAGTCCTTGCAATGTCGATATAACCTAACACTTTCTCCAGATGTTCTCGGTGGATCAGAGGTCCGACTTCGGTGAGCGGATCGAGTGGGTGTCCGACCCGAAGCTTCTTGACTCGTTCTTCAAGCGCTACAAGGAAGTCGTCTTTGATAGTGTTTTGGATCAATAATCGACTACTTGATGTGCAGCGTTGGCCATTGAGGCTATAGATCATAAATACCACGGCGTCTAGCGCCCGATCGAGATCCGCATCATCGAACACTATGACGGGGTTTTTGCCGCCCAATTCAAAGTGAACTCTCTTTAACGTGTCAGCGCCCTGTCTCATTATGTGCCCGCCCGTTGTCGATTCGCCAACTAACGCAACTGCTTTGATGAGTTCGTGCTCAGAAATTGCTTTTCCAGTCGTCTCTCCAATACCATTAACGGTATTCCAAACACCGGGAGGAATGCCTGATTCTGCGCTTATTTCGGCAAGTATCATCGCAGACAAAGGACTGAGTTCCGCCGGTTTATGAACGACGGTGCAGCCGGCGGCTAGTGCTGGTGCAATCTTCCAGGTGGCAAGCATAAAGGGTGTGTTCCATGGTGTAATGATTCCCACTGGACCGATGGGTGTTCGCATCGTGTAATTGGTGTGTTCGGTCTGATGCAGCGCCAAACCATTGCACGCTTCGGGTGCCTTGTCTGCAAAAAATCTAAAGTTTGCTGCTCCCCGAATAGCGGCTTGTTTCATGAAGCGTATCGGTTGTCCGCAGTCCATGCTCTCTACCAAGGCGATTTCCTCGGCACGCTCTTCGATGTGGTCAGCCAGCGTATGAAGTCGAACACGTCTTTCGTTTGGCGCTAGATCTCGCCATTTGGGAAAGGCCTCAGCTGCACAGGTACATGCCTCATCAACCTCCGTCTGAGTTGCTTGGCAGATCTCGCCTAGGGAGTTGTTATCAGCGGGACAAAGGTTTTCAAAAGTCTTGCTTTTGTCAGGCCGTACAACCTCTCCATTAATAAAATGACCGGTCACAGTATCCTTAAAAGGAGCCAGATACTTGCTTGCGGCGTCTTGATTCTTAGTCAAATCACTCATTTTTCTCAACTATAATTAGGAAATAGCGAAAACATAACGTGTTAAGTAAAAAAAGTCAATAATCGATCTAGTATTCTACAAATAAGTTAAAATTTAATAATAAATAACACATATTTATAGGACTTGCGTATAAGATGTTAATTAACTATCATTTAACAGGTTAATAAAAATAGGGTGCGAAAATGCGATTTCTTAGCTTTTCAACGGAAAATGGTGACAGTTGGGGTGTTGCAACAAACGATGGGGTGGTCGATCTGGGTGCTAGATTCGGCGGAAGCCTTCAGGAAACGCTCGCAGAACATCAGCTTAGTGCGATGATGGATCGTGCGACTGGCCTGGAAGCCGATATTGCACTCGATGCTATTCGGTTTAAAACGCCGATAGCTCATCCAGAGAAAGTTGTTTGCATCGGAGTTAATTATGCTAACCGTAATGCGGAATATCACGATAAGTCAGAAGAACCCAAGTGGCCCAGCCTCTTTATGCGTACGATCGATTCCTTTGCGGCCCACAATGAAGCTATATGGAGACCCCCGGAGTCCCACCAGTTGGATTACGAAGGGGAGATAGCGCTGGTCATTGGTAAAGAGGGCCATCGTGTGCCACAGGAGGTTGCGCTAGATTATATTGCTGGCTACACGATTATGAATGAGGGCACGTTACGAGACTGGGTTCGACATGCAAAGTTCAATGTCACACAGGGGAAGAATTTTGTTCGTTCTGGAGGGCTAGGTCCCTGGATGGTGACGGCAGATGCTATTTCAGATGTGAATAGCATGATGGTGACAACCCGAGTAAATGAAGAACAGCGTCAACACGATACAACCGCGAATCTGATGTTTTCCTTTGCCTACCTGATCAGCTACTTATCGACATTCTTTATTTTAAGACCAGGAGACATTATCTCAACGGGTACCCCGCCTGGAGCCGGCGCTCGATTTGACCCCCCGCGTTATCTGTGTCCTGGCGATCAGATTGAAGTGGAAGTTACCGGTGTCGGTACTTTGACTAATTCTGTCATCGACGATCCAACAGTCTGAGCATGCGAACCTTTCAAAGATCGTTGCCCATGGCACTCATGAGAGCGCGAGAAGCGGTGATGTGTGAATTTAGTCCCGAGCTTCGAAAACATGATCTTTCTCCTCAACAATGGCGGGTATTGCGAGCATTGGAGGAACGCTCAAGTATGGATGCGACGACGATTTCCAAGCACTGCGCTCTGTTAATGCCGAGTTTGTCGCGTATCTTGAAAAATCTCGAGGCTAGAGGATTAGTCATCCGTGCACCTTCGGCGGGAGATCAGCGCCGAACCCATATAGAAATTAGCGACAGCGGTCGATCGTTGTTTAAGTTAATCGCGCCGTTACAGGAATTGAGATATGAGAGTCTTACCGAACGCTTTGGCTACGGTAAACTGGAGTTACTGTACGAGCTTCTAGAGGAACTGGTCGAAAAAGTAGGCAAAGAAGAGGTATAGTCTCACTAGCTTACGACCCTAGCTTGATATAGAACATAAGGAGTTTTCTTGTGAAGTCGGACAAGGTGCGCAATTTCATTCAACGTCGGATAAGACGCAGATTTATTTTTGCAGGAGTGACACTGATTCTGTATTTTTCGTACGCGTTAAATTATACCGAGGCCGGCTCTTTCTTAAATCAGCGGCTGGGTAATAGTTATATTTCGGGATCACTACTTATGTATGGACTTATCATTATCAGTTCCATTTTATTGGAATGGATTTTTCTGCGCACCCAGGAAGAGATGAGCTCTGAAGGAGATGAAGGATGATGAGAAACCATCCCTTGGCCCGTTTGCTATTTGGACTTGTATGTTTTTGTGCATTCCCTGTTTTGGTTAATGGTGCCGGTATCGATGGAGATGTCGAGCGCCAAGCCTTGAATCCACTGGCGATACTGATTTTCGTGCTGTTTGTTGTCACGACTCTTTTCATCACATATTGGGCAGCTAAAAAAACCTCAACAAGTAGTACTTTTTATAATGCCGGTGGCAAGATCACAGGCCTTCAGAACGGGACGGCAATCGCGGGTGATTTTATGTCTGCGGCATCGCTTTTGGGTATCACGGGTTTGATATTCATAGGCGGGTTTGATGGACTCGTATTAGGTTTGGGTGCGTTTACCGGCTGGCCAATTATGCTTTTTCTGTTGGCAAAACGTGTTCGAAATCTGGGTAGCTATACCTTTATTGACGTTGTATCCGAGCGTCTAGATAAGACTCAAATTCGATCGGTGGCTATTCTCGGGACCATTGTCACCGTGATTTTGTATCTTATCGCTCAGATGGTAGGGGCGGGCAAACTCATTGAGTTATTGTTTGGTCTACCTTATGAATATGCGGTCGTCATCGTCAGTGGGCTCGTACTCGCTTATGTCACGTTTGGTGGAATGTTGGCCACTACTTGGGTACAAATTGTAAAGGCCATATTGTTACTGACGGGAGTTACCTTGACTGCCTTTTTGGTATTACTTGAGGCGGGATTTAGTTTAGATAATCTGTTTCAGGCTGCGACTTTGAAGCATCCAAAAGGGGAAGCTATACTCGGGCCCGGCGTGATTTTTTCAGACCCGGTCCAGATTGTGACCATCATGGTGTCCATGACCTTTGGGACGCTGGGTCTACCACACATTCTTATGCGCCTTTTTACAGTCTCAGACATGGTCGAAGCGAAAAAATCCGTGGCCTACGCCTCGGGTTTTATGGGGTATTTCTTCTTGCTGATGGTAGTGATGGGGTTTGGTTCGATCATGTTGGTTACTGGAGAGTCTCAATTCTATGGTGCCGATGGAAAACTTATTGGCGGTACCAATATGACAGCGATCCATTTGGCCAACGCGGTGGGAGGGGATCTGTTGACCGGATTTATGTCGGCGGTAACCTTCGCTACTATCCTCGCGGTAGTAGCGGGATTGACCGTATCGGGAGGGGCCGCTATATCACACGATTTTTATGCGCAAATTCTTTGCAAGGGTAAGCCTGACGAAAAAAAAGAATTGTTCTTAACGCGCGTAACTACGGTGATTATAGGGGTAATAGCTATCTTGCTTGGGATTGCCTTTCAGAATGAAAATGTTGGGTTTATCGCTACTATGCCAATGGTAGTTGCGGCATCAGTCAACTTTCCCATATTATTTTTATCTCTATTTTGGCCGGGTTTGACAACGCGAGGAGCTGTCTCAGGGGCCTTGGTCGGACTGATTTCTTCGGTCACCCTTATAGTGATTGGGCCACAAGTATGGGTTTCTGTATTAGGATTTGAAAATGCAATTTTCCCTTACAACTATCCCGCTTTGTTTACGATGCCCTTGGCGATAATCACCACCTGGATAATTTCGGGACTTGATAGGTCTGCGCGCGGGGAGGTTGATCGTTCTAACTACTATCTGTTATTGCCTCAGTCCGAGCTTGGACCAAAAGCGGCCGACTGATTCAGGAATTGAGTGAGTGTAATCTTTTTGTCCAGCATTACAGGCGGTTATATTGCTTCATCAATTCCATTAATTGATCGTGGTCAATTGCGTCCAGTGTATATCCCGGTGGTTTAACCGTTGGTACTGTTTCCGCTGCAATCATTGCGTTAATGACAGCCTCTTCAACAGCCTGTACTGCTGCACTATAAATATCTTCACAGAAATGGTCATTGATAAATTCCATTTTGTAGGAAGTGGGGTATTGACCATTTTGGTTAGGAAATTCAAGTTGGTTAGCTACTGAAAAAGCCAGCATGATATCGCCGGAGTAATGTCCGCCACTGGTTCCAGTGCGCGCGATGCCAATAGCGCCGCGCTTGGCCAATCGTTGGAGTTGTACTGGCAACATCGGAGCATCGGTGGCGATGATAACGATGATCGAGCCCTGTTCGTGTCCGACTAATTCGGTGAGTAGAGCATTTTCTGTCAGATGTTTGCCAACCGGGACACCCAGGATATTGAGCTCATGGCGCACACCAAAATTAGACTGAACCAGGGCTGCCGTTGTGTAAGTTGTCCCCTGTATATTGATTACCCTGGATGCCGTACCAGTGCCGCCTTTAAACTCATATGTCTGCATGCCAGCACCGCCACCGACATTACCTTCAGCTACGGGGCCGGATTCAGCGCCATTTAATGCGGTGAGCACATCCTGCTCCGTAATATGTCTTCCGCAAATATCACTTGTTAACCCGTCATAGGTTTCTGCGATAACCGGCATAGCCCAGGCATGATCATCCTGAAACATAGACTTGTACTGCTCGACCATCCATCCTACGGTGGCATGGTGGACTAAGCCAACTGAGTGAGTATTGGTAATGCATATAGGAGAAGCGAAGTAACCGGCCTCATTGATCCAATGGGTTCCAGTCATTTCTCCATTACCATTCAGATTGAAATGTCCGGCCCAGACTGGTAGGTTTTTCTCACCCTTGCCACGAGGTAGGATCGCAGTGACGCCGGTGAGCACTGGACCTTTCCCTATCTGTAACTCGCCTTCTCCTCTTTTTAATGTGTGGAAACCTACTTCAACTCCTGGTACGTCTGTAATGGCATTGTGCTGTCCAGTGACGCCATCAAATAGTAATCCAAGATCTCGCGCTCTTGGTTTTTTCTGTGCACTCATGTTTGTTCCGTCCTGCATGCGGGTACGAATAAAGCGAAACTAATCATTACACTCACGGCCACTAGAATATTGATGATAATAAAACCTTCTTCAATCACCATCATTCCCGCGAAGGCCGGTCCCATTGCGGCGCCGGCGGCATGGAAAGCGGGGGCAATGGCAACACTGCGACCGCTTTCGTCAACATCAGCGACGATCGCGTACTGGTAAGCCAGGGAGTAGTTCCAGACAAAATTGTAAAGTGCAACAGCTAACACATAAATTAGCAGTGCCTCGCTGCTGTTCAATAGTATTGCCGCGATAACAGTTCCCAAGGCTGATGCAAATAAAGGCATTAAACGCCCATGTCTATTACCAAGCCATGACGCGCACAATGAGCCAACGATGCCTGCTGAAACACCCAAAGCGAGACTGTTACCAATCACCTGTGGTGAGTAGCCGTAGGTGTCTCCCATTCTCCCGATAAATGTCCAGAAACAGCCAACATTGAAAAAGAAAAACAGACAACCAAGTAATGCAAAGACAACCCTTGTCTGGGTAAAAATCTGAAACACGTTGGAGAGGCGGACATCTTTACCGCTAACTGGTAAGAAGCTAATGGCAAAAAGTGACATAATTGCCAGCAGACATAGTATTGCTAACAGCGCATCGAGGCCGCCCATTCCGATAACGGTCGGGAAAGCTAAAAGTCCTATTACTTGGAAGCTGACCTGTGCGGCTATCGAATAACCGAATACTCGATCGGGATTGTCGTTATCCGACAAAATGGTGAGTGCCAGTGAATAGGCTGTACCGCCACCGATACTTGCAATAAAAATCGCTATAAGCAGAAAGGTGTATTCCGAAACCAAGATAGCTAAAAGATTGCCGAACCCAAATACAGTCATGGCGATAAACATCG